>Ga0209633_10000769_pt1 | contig 35567 bp, 31 predicted proteins | sample Cruoilmetagenom1_FD_187290 | JGI IMG/M metagenome (GOLD analysis project Ga0209633, IMG submission 187290) | Oil polluted marine microbial communities from Coal Oil Point, Santa Barbara, California, USA - Sample 1 (SPAdes) (version 2) | ecosystem: Environmental > Aquatic > Marine > Oil seeps ...
ATAGAGAGGTTTTGTACAAAGCCACACAAACTTTTATAAGTTTATATAATGAGAAGATTGACAGCACAAAAGCTAAATCTTTTGATATTCATTATCCCAAAGTAATTGTAAGTGATATTGCTAGTGGTGATCAATTTATTTCTAAAGATCACATTGCCAATAATTTAAACCTCGAATTACCAACAGTCACCTGTGTTGAAATGGAAGGTGCAGCTGTGGCTCAAGTATGCTTTGAGTATACTATTCCTTTTTCTATTATTAGAATTATTTCTGACAAAGCAAATGACAATGCACATATAGATTTTCCTAAATTTGCCAAAGAAATAGCCAGCCTTTATGCGTTGGAAATTTTAAAAAATTATTTTAGCTAAATGCCAGTTCTCAAAAATTCAACCTACAAGCCCTCATTTTTATTTAAAAATGGTCATTTCAACACTAGCTACAGAGCTTTGTTTCATAAAGTTGACAACAACTTTAAAAGAAAACGATTAGAGTTAGCCGATGGTGATTTCATAGATTTAGATTTTTCAACAGTAAATTCTGATAAAGTTGTTATAGCAATTCATGGTTTAGAGGGTAGCTCAAAATCATCCTATATATTATCATTAACTAATGAATTAAACAAACATCATTTTGATATAATTGCTGTAAATTTACGGAGTTGTAGTGGTGAACAAAACAGACTGTTAAGTTCGTATCATAGTGGAAAAACTGAAGATTTAGAAGCGGTTATAAAATACATTTCTAATCAATATAATTATAAAGAAATACACATAGTTGGCTATAGCCTTGGCGGAAATTTAGCGTTAAAATATATGGGAGAAGGCAAAGTCTCATCAAAAATAAAATCGACTATAGGAGTTTCTGTACCTTGTTCATTAAAAGATTCTTCTGTACAAATGGAGTTGTTAGATAATCGACTCTACCTCAATCGTTTTTTAAAAACATTAAAAGAAAAATTATTAGTGAAATTAGAAAAATTTCCTGATTCTTTTTTAACAAAAGAAAATATTCTTGCTGTTAAAAATTTCAAAGATTTTGATGATGTTTATACAGCACCGGCTCATGGGTTTAAGGATGCTAATGATTATTATGCTACATCAAGCTGTAATCAATATTTACCAAATATTACAACTCCAACATTATTAATTACTTCTTTAGATGATCCTTTTTTTAGTACAGGTTCTTATCCGTTTGAGGAAGCAGAAGCTAGTCGCCATTTTTTTATGGAAGCCACAAAATATGGAGGACATGTTGGTTTTGGCACTTATTTGAATACAAAAAAAAATACTTGGTGTGAATATCGAATTTTATCATTCTTGACACATCAACAATAATTTTTAATCATTCAGGCCTAGAAAAAGGCTTTCCGAAATGAAAAGCTAATGGAGAAGATCCGTTTTCTTGAATGTATTCTAATTTTTCTTTAGCTTCTTCTGTTGTTGGAATATGTCCAACAGGTATCCACCATAAAGCTTGATGTGCATCAACAAATTTATGAAACCAAGCCTGTCTATCTCTTATCAATTCAACATGTGCCGAAGTGTAAACAAAGTTCTTTAGTGTATCTACACTTTCCCAAACACTCATATTGACCAACAATAGAGGCTTATCAAAAATTCGTATTGCAGTAGAATCACCATCATCAGTTTGCAAACGCCAAACAAAACCTTCGGCATTATCTGCCATTGCATTAATTTCATCTAAACGTGAAACAAAACCATTCATTAATTCTGTATCCATCTCTCCTTTTGCCAATGCAATATTGACTTGTGCTAAATGATATTTTGCCATGTTATTCTTATATTTTAATTCAAAATTAAAAAATATTTTTCATTAGATAACAATTAAATGATATAGATTCACAAAACCTCAACAAAATATATTGTATTAAATTATAAATACAGATATTTGTAAAATACAAAAATACGTCTTGAAAAAATATTTTCTAATTCTACTAATTCTATCGCAACTATCAGTTGCACAAACCATAAGAAGCTTTTCAAATGAGTTTTTAAATATTGGTGTTGATGCTGCTGCTTTTGGTATGGGTAATGCTGTAACAGCTCTTAGCAATGATGTAAATTCTATTTATTGGAATCCCGCTGGTTTGGTAGGCTTAGAAGATTATCAAGGTTCATTAATGCATGCTGAATATTTTCAAGGGATAGCCAATTATGACTATATTGGTTTTGCTAAACCTATTAATAATGAGAGCACAGTAGCCATCTCAATTATGCGTTTTGGCGTTGATGATATTTTAAACACCACACAGTTAATACAAGATGGACAAATAAATTACGATAGAGTTAGTTTATTTTCTGCTGCTGATTGGGCTGTAAATGTGGCTTATGCAAAAAAATTAGTTGTAAAGAATTTAAGTGTTGGTGTCAATGCTAAAGTTGTACGTAGAAAAATAGGTGATTTTGCTTCGTCTATAGGGTTTGGGTTAGATGCAGGACTACAATTTCAACGTGCAGATTGGAAATTCGGATTAATGTTACGTGACATTACAACAACTTTTAATGCTTGGTCTTTTGATGATGATGAACTAAATAATATTACTGCTATTTACGATAACCTAAATCAGAATATTTTAAACGATGGTAATCCTGATAACGATGATGAAGTAATACCAACAGTTACTCCTGAAAAAATTGAAATTACCAAACCAAAAGCTCAATTGGGTATTGCCAGAAAGTTTAAGATTTCAAGAGACTTTAATTTACTAACAGCATTAGATTTAAACATGCGTTTTGCACAAACAAATGACATTATCTCCAGCTCTTTTGTGAGTATTAGTCCCGCTTTTGGGTTTCAATTAGATTATAATAATCTGGTTTATTTACGAGGTGGTGTCAATAATTTTCAAAACCAATTAGAGTTTGACAATACGAAATCATTATCACTAGAGCCGAATTTCGGAGTAGGATTCAACTATAAAGGCATTCAAATTGATTATGCATTAACTAATATTGGAGGTGCTAGCGGCACATTATTCTCTAATGTTTTTTCATTAAAAGTAGATGTAAGTCATTTTAGGTAAGAATCTCCACCTAAAGAGCTACGCTCGGTAACTACAATTAAAGCAATGCTTTAATTTTGTTAACCCAAAGGAGAGGGAATTGAGTGTGACTAAGTTTAATAATATAGAATTCTATAATAACCTTTAAATTTTGACTTTGAAGCAAATCATATTTAATATTCTTTTTTTGATACTGTCTCTAAATAGTTTTGCACAGCAAATAAATTTATCGGATAAAGCTGAGATAAGTATAATTACTGTTGACCCAGGAAATGAATTGAATGATGCTTTTGGTCACAGTGCATTTAGAGTAAAAGATAAAATATTAGGTATTGATCAAGTTTACAATTATGGCGTCTATAATTTTGAAACGCCAAATTTTTATGGAAAATTTGCTCAAGGCAGACTACCCTACGATTTAGCTTCTTATCCGTTTCATTACTTTTTAAGAAGTTATGTAGAAGAAAATAGAACAGTTAAAGAACAGCAACTAAACCTTTCTACTTACGAGAAGCAATTATTTTTTGATTTTTTAGAAAATAATGCCAAGCCTGAAAACAAATCGTATATCTATGATTTTTTTTATGATAATTGTGCTACAAAACTTCAAGTAGTTGCACAAGATGTATTAGGAGAGAAAATAATTTTTACTACTAATTTCTCAAAAGATAAAAGAGATACCTTGCGTGATTTAATTCATCAATATTCTAAAAAACATATTTGGGGTACTTTTGGTATTGATTTAGCTTTAGGATCTGTTATAGATAGAAAAGCAACAGCTCAAGAATATCTATTTTTACCCGATAATATATACTTAGCTTTTGCTGAAAGTAAAGTAAACAATACACCAACAGTAAAAAACACTCAAACCATATTTACCTCAACTCCAAAGGATAATGAATCATATTTAATTACACCTTTACTCGTATTTTCTTTGATTGCATTATTGGTGTTTGGAATAACTTTTAAGGACTTTAAAAATCAAGAACGTAGTAAATGGTTAGACTTTTCAATATTCTTCATTATAGGGTTAATTGGAGTAGCAGTACTCTTATTGTGGTTTGCGACAGACCATTCAGCAACAAAAAACAACTACAATATCTTTTGGGCATTTGCACCTAATCTTATTGTGGCTTTTGTTTTACTAAAAAAGGAAATTCCAAGTTGGGTAAAAAAGTACATCTTGATATTAATCATTCTTTTAATTTTAACAGTAGTTTTGTGGGTATTAAAGATTCAGGTGTTTAATATAGGTATTGCACCTATAGTTCTACTTTTGGCAGTAAGGTATTCCTTTTTGTATAAAAAATCATTCTAGATTCTTCACTCCAATCTTTTCTCTTTGCGTTCTGAATAGCATATTGCTATTATTTCAAGCGAACATCTTAGCCTTTACTACTCTATTCTTTATCTAACCGTTCATATTCAGAATTATTAGAAACATACTCTTTAACTATATCTTTAATTTTAGCAACAATTTCAAATCTATCAGTATTTTCCAATTTAGACAATTCTACAATCTTATTCTTTACACTATCATTATCAATAGGATCAATTTTTGCTATCATAATTTTTTCATTATACGTAGGTAAAGTATTTTCTTCATTACTTAACAATTCTTCGTATAATTTTTCACCAGGACGTAAACCAACAAACGAAATATCAATATCATCAGGATACTTTAAACCCGATAAATGAATCATTTTTTTGGCGAGATCAAATATTTTAACCGACTCTCCCATATCAAAAACATACACCTCACCACCATTACCCATAACACCAGCCTCAAGCACTAAACTACATGCCTCACTAATGGTCATAAAATATCTCGTAATATCTTTATGTGTTACTTGTATTGGTCCTCCTTCAGAAATTTGTTTTTTAAATAATGGTATTACTGATCCGTTAGAACCTAATACATTACCAAAACGTGTGGTAATAAATTTGGTTTTTCCTTCTTTATTTAAGCAATTGGCATAAACTTCAGCAATACGTTTGGTGGCTCCCATTACGTTGGTAGGGTTTACGGCTTTATCAGTAGATACCATTACAAACTTGGCAACATTATATTGTAAAGCTAAATCCATTACCAAACGTGTACCAAAAACATTAACTCTAACGGCTTCATAGGGATTTCCTTCCATTAAAGGTACATGTTTATAGGCTGCAGCATGAAAAATCAATTCAATAGTATATTTATTGAAAATCTCTTCCATACGTTGCTTATTTCTTATATCAGCAACTTCAATATTGAAATTTTTATATTTTTTTCTAGTGAAACTTTGTTGAATTTCATAAAGATCAGACTCCGCTTGATCTAATAAAATCAACTTCTTATAATTATAATTGGCAACTTGAAGAGCGATTTCACCACCTATAGAACCCGCAGCACCAGTAATTAATATTACTTTATTATCTAGTTCTTTTTGAAGAATAGGATTGTTAATTTTTATTGGAGTTCTATTCAGTAAGTCTTCAATTTTCACTTCGGTGATTTGCCCAACATTCAAATCGCCATCTATCCATTGTTCAACTGGTGGCACAACTTTTACTTTTACAGGTAACGGAATCAAATTGTCAACAATTTCAAATAATTGAAAAGGTTTAATATTATGAATTGAAACAATTATTTCTTTAACATCATTATTTTCAATAAACTCTTTCGTTATAACTTTGGGTAAATACACTTTAGTTCTGTTGTATTTTTTCCCTTGTTTCTTTTTATCATCATCAATAAAACCAATAATATTAGCATTGGTATTTAGACTATTGGTAATGGTTGCATAAGTTAGCATACCAGAATCTCCAGCTCCGTAAATCAATGTGTTTTTTGGCTTTTTATATTCTGTAGTAATTCTATTGATTAAGCTTTTAAAAATAAACCTACCTGCTATTAATACAATAACATTTAATAAAAAATGAATAATAATAACTGACAACGGAGCAGAAAATCTGTCTAACACATCAAATTCTCTGTGTATTAGAACAATAATTACTAATATAACAAATAGAATAACAGCACCATAAAAAACATTAATTGCATCTCTAATGCCAGTATGTCTAATAGTACCTTTGTGTGAGCCTACAAATAAAAAGCTTAAAAACGATAAAATAGCAACTAAAATCAATTGCGATAAAAAACCGTAATTTTGAAAACTCAATACAAAGTTAAATCTGATTAAATAAGCAAGAAAAAATGTTTGTAACACTATAGAAACATCTATCAATAACACAATAGATCTAGAGACAACAACATTGGCTTCTTTTAAAAAAAATGATTTTAGCATTTGCAACTAATTAAATCAGAACTGTATTTGACTCTCCTCTTTGCAAAGGTCGTAAAATCTTAACAAATATCAGTTAAATTTATTTTCTATTTTTTTATAGTAACTAATAAGCAGTAGATATATTGATGAGAAAGATACAATTACCATAAGAATTACTAAAAATTGTATCGTCCAGTTTGCTTTGTAAAAATAATAAATTAAAAGGTTTATTAGAAGTTGAATACCTGCGTAAACAAATGAAACTTTTAAATGTGACCATTTATCAACATCAACAAATTTTTGATACAAATGATGACGATGAGCTTCGGTAATTTTTTCTTTACGAAGCATTCTTAAAAAAATAGTTAATGAACTATCAATACCATATATAACAATAATTAAGATAATAATTGGGGCTTCTAATTTTATCATAAATGTAGCACCTAAGAAAAATAACAAAGTAGCCATAGACATGCTACCAATATCACCTGCAAACCATTTAGCTTTTTTTCTAAAATTAAAAAATCCAAAAACCAATAATGCTAACAATGTATAAATAATTATATCTGAATTTACAATTTTCTCATTTAAATTTATGAGTAAAAACCCGCTTAAAACGACCATACTGTATAAGCCTGTCATACCATTAAGACCATCCATAAAGTTATACAGGTTAAAGAAACCGACTATTATAATTGGAATCAAAACTAACATCCATAAAGGACTACCTAACAAACCCAATTGCCATAACAATAAAAATGCAGTCGAAAAATGAGCAACCAACCTAACCTTTGGACCTAAAGTGACCAAGTCATCAATAAAACTTACAAAAGAAATTAAACTTACTGCTAAAAAGAATGGTGTATATTCATATTTTGAGAAGAAAAAAAAGAATACTATTGCCAAATAGAAAACAATACCACCACCCCTAATTGTAATTTCAGTATGAGAGCTTCTTTGGTTGGGTTTGTCTATGATATTAAAATGATCGGCTAGTTTTAAATAGACTAATGCTAATAGAAAAAGAGAGATAAAAATGATTAAATAAGTCAACATAAATTTATTGCAAAAGTATTTATGATAATAAATAGCTTTGCAAAAGTAATCTTCTGACTTTTATAAGCCTAATAAATCTGTTACAATTCTTTTTGCGGTTTTACCATCCCATAAATGAGGTATTTCTCCTGCTTTCCAATCTCCTGCATGCAACTTTTGCATATAAGGTGCAACATTTTTAGGGTCAGTACCCACCAATTCATTTGTACCAATAGTTATCGTTTCAGGACGTTCTGTATTGTCTCTTAACGTCATACAAGGTACTTTTAGCACTGTTGTTTCTTCGGTTATCCCTCCTGAATCAGTAACTACGGCAAAGGCATGCTTAACCAAATAATTGAATTCTAAATAACCTAAAGGTTCAATCATATGCAAATTATTGGCTTGAATACCTATCTGTTTTAACATTTTTGCAGTACGCGGATGTACAGGAAAAACAATTGGTAGATCTTTAGCTCCTTTTACAATTTCATCAATGAGTTCTTTTAATTTGGCTTCCTCATCAACATTTGCGGGACGATGTAAAGTCATTACAAAATATCCTTTTTCTTGTAGTTTTAATGCATCCCAAACCTGAGGTTGTTTTAACCGAGGCATATTTTTTAATAAAGTATCAATCATCGTATTCCCTACATATCTAATTTTTCTTTCGTCATGCCCTAATTTTCTGAGATTCTCATTAGCTACTTCTGAAGTTGTATAGAAGATATCGGTTATCGCATCAGTAACCATTCTATTGATCTCTTCGGGCATGGTTATGTCATTTGAACGAATTCCACCCTCAACATGGATTACGTTTACCCCTAATTTTTTAGCTGCAATAGAACATGCCATTGTAGAAGTAACATCACCAACTACCAGACAGTAATCGGCCATATCTTTAAGCAATAAAGACTCATAGCGTTCCATTATTCGACCCGTTTGTTCTGCTTGAGTACCAGAACCTACTTCCAAATTTACATCAGGATCTGGAATGCCTAATTCTTCAAAAAAACTTCCAGACATCTTTTTATCATAGTGTTGACCCGTGTGGATTAGCCTGTATTGAATTTTATCCTTTACTTTTTCTAAAGCTTCAATAATTGGAGCTATTTTCATAAAATTTGGTCTTGCACCTGCTATAATGTCTAATTTCATGTTTGTTTTTTATTTAAAAACGTATTAATCTTAATATAATTGTTTAGATAAATTATTCAGCATTAATCCATTGTTCTTCTTTTAAATTTAATTTTCTATTCCTGTGAATGAAAAACATATTGTATCAATATATTCTCATTGTCTTAAAACATCATTTTTTTAAAGTCTTGAGTGATTATTTAAATATTTAAACTTCATGTTGCTTATTATTCTTGTTTTAATATAAAAATCCAAATAGCCATAGTGGAATTTTATCTTTATACCCTATCTCAATATTATCAGAAACAATAAAAGAATTTTCTTGAGTATAGATTTGTTTTCTTGATTTATTTTCTCCTCCAATCTCAAATAAAAACTTATTATTTACAAAAAAATCTCCTTTTTCAGGATAGGTTACTTGGTGCTTTTCTGTTAATTGATTTAAAAAAAAGGTTTCTCTTATGTTTCCTTTATTTTCAACTGAATTTTTGATGGCAAATATATAGTTTGTATTTTCTAAAAATATTTTTTCTGGCTTTTGAAGTAAACTAACTCCAAATGAATCTTTATGCAACATCCTAAATACTCCTGCATCAGTCAAATACAACAAATACTCTAACAGCGTTTTTCGAGTTGTTTTAATTTTATTTGCCAAGGCTGATATATTAGGCTTAAATGGTGCTGATTGACTAATAATATATATGAGCTGTTTTATTTTACTCACTATATTCACATCTGTATTACGTAGCATTGGTAATTCAACCTCTACAATCATATTAATAATTTCTTGTAATCGCTTAAAATACAGCACATCATTGTCACTATAAAAAGGAAAGTAACCAGTTTTATAATAAACGTTTAGTTCTTTAATTGGTTTAATTTGTTTTGTAATAGTTATTGCTACATCTGTATGATTTTTCAAAATTTCATTAAAATCTACTACTTCAAAACTTGTTGAATACTTGAAATTTAAAAATTCTCTAAAAGAAAGTCCCTGCATACTATATACCAAAGCTCTTCTACTTAAATCACTTCGAGAATTTAATATCTCTAATAAAGAAGAACCAGTAAAAACGACTTTTAAAGTTGGATAACTATCATAGACGTTCTTTAACTCAATAGACCAGTTTTTATATTTATGCACCTCATCAATAAATAAATGTTCGCCCCCGTTTTGAACAAACGTCTCTGTAAACTCAACTAACGTATGGTCTGAAAAATATAAATCGTCTAAAGATATATAGAGTACTTTACTAGATGTTATTTTATATTCTTTTTTTATATATTGCAAAAGCAATGTTGTTTTACCAACACCTCTTGAACCCTTTATACCAATAAGTCTTTCTTTCCACGGAAGTATTTCTAACAAATAACGTTGAAACTTCAATGAGGTATTCTTAATTAAATTGATATGTTTTATTCTTAACTTCTCCAATTAAAAAATAATTTTATGTTTATTGAAATATACAAATATACATATATTTTGTTTATTACAAAAAACAATATTACTTTTGAGTATATTACCTCCAATAAAAATCTTAAAATGAACAGGCAGTATCCCGATAGTAACTGAAACATAGAACTTTTTTCAAAAAAAGTTCTATGTACAAATCAGAAAGCTTTTCATAGGTTAGTTTATCCTCAAGATATTTTTAAATAATTCTGGGTAATCAGCTTATACATAGTCTATCCAACTTTATTGGACGAATCACATACCTATAATTTGGTTTATCAATATTTCCAATTACTCTGCTCATTAACGTTAAATAAAAATAAGAATTATTAAATTAACCAAAATCATATTTTAAAATTATCAGTTAATGGTTTGGGAGACCAAGACAACTCTTCTTTTGCTTTATTTGAAGAAACAGTTAAATTAATAGTCATTTTTTTAAATTTATCACTATTTATTGGGAAATAAGGAATAAAATTCCCGAAATAAGAGCTCATTTTAACGAAAAAATATGGTAAGGTAAGAATCCTTTTCTTACCCAATTCTTTTCCTATAATTTCTGAAATTTGTTTAAAAGTATAATCAGAATCACCTGATAGATTATAAATTCCACTCTTACCATATAAATCAGGAATTAACTTAGCAATATCATCAGCTAAAACAATACTTTTCTTAGCTCTATTACCCGATATATTAAAATAATAACCTTTTTTAATACCATTAATCATCGCTCCTAAATTACCTTTGGGATTGATTCCTGCTATTAATGGCAACCTTAAAACAACTAATTCAACTTCATTTTCTTTACACCATTTTTGTAAAAATTCTTCTGCTAAAATTTTACTTTTAGCATAAGGTGTATTTCCTAACAAGGGATATGATTCTGGAATACCTAAACCCTCTTCAATACCATATACTGCAATAGTACTTATAAAAACAAAAGTATATGGAGGTTTGTTTTCTAAAGATTTGCAGAGGTTTAATGTTCCAGTGTAATTAACATCATAAAACTCTTTTTTTTCTTGCTCTGATTTTGGAATTGAATGAGCTTTACCTGCCACATGGACAACTATTTCGTAATTATCATTTAATACAACTGAGTCAATACTAATATTACAAGGAACAGATGAAGATTTATTTCTGCCTAAAGTGATAACCTTATATTCTGAATTTAAATAATTATATATATAACTTCCTAAAAATCCTGAAGCACCTGTTAATAATATTTTTTTTTGTTTATTTAGCATTTGAAAGTTAGCAACTATTAATTAAGATTCAAATAAGTCAATGTATTTTTCACTTAAAAATTCGAAATTATGATGTTTGATAACATATTTATACCCCCTTTTACCTAGTTTATCTCTTTCTGCTTGAGTCATATTATATAACGCATTAATTCCTTCTACAATTGCTTCTGCACTTTCAGGTTTTACAATAATACCGCAGCCAGAAAGTTCAACTGGGTCTTTAATAAGTGATGAAGATTCTAAAATAGTTTTTTTTGCTAACATATAATCAAAATATTTATTGTAAGATACCCCATGTTTGTATAAGGGTAAGTCAAACCTGCCCACATAACATACATTGAATAATTTTAGTAAATCTTGAACTTTAGATTTGTCTATTTTTGGTATAAAAGTGATATTAGAATTTCCTTTCGTTTCTTTTAAATAATCTTTTTTCAAATATCCCTCACCTACCATTACAAAATGGATATCATTATTATCCTTTAATATAATTGATGCTGAGATAAAATCTCCCATAGCATTGGCTAATCCAACTGTTCCCGCGTAACCAATAACAAACTTATCTGATGGTATTTGTTTTTTAATATCATTACCAATACTTTCGTTGCCTACCATATTCTTATCGATACCATTTGGTATATAAACCCATTTTTTTGGTTTTTTTGATATTTTATTAATATACTCTGAAGAGTTAGGTAAAACCGAAATAATATATTTAGCCTTTCTATATCCCAATTTTTCTAAAGAAGCCATTAACAAAACCATGGGATGCCATTTTTTATAACCTTTGAGATGAATTGGAGTCTGTGGCCATAAATCTCGAACTTCAAAAAGGAGTTTTGCCTTATATTTTTCAGATAGAAAATAAGCTGGTAAAACTGAAAATATAGGCATTGATGATATTAAAACTATATCAGGCTTATTGAGAACTCTTTTTGATAAAAAAAATATTTTATAGGAAAATACTATCATACTCCAAAGTTTAAATACGCTTTCGGGATTATATTTAGCTATCTTAACCCAGCAAAAAGTAATATTCTTCTCAACGGTTTCAGTTGTAAATGTTTTACTTGTAATTTTTGGTTGAATTTTAAATAAATGATTAAAAGATCCGGAAATTATTTTAACATCATACCCTTTTTGTACCCAATGACGTGCAAAATAGTAATGCCGCTCTCCCCAACCTGAATCTTGCTTGCCTGCAAATTGATTAATTACCCAAATTGTTTTTGCCATAAAAACTAATTAATATGTTTCTGATACCATTTATCAAAACAATAAATTCTAAAGAAAAAATCAGAAGAAATATCGTTATTTGGATACTCATCAAAACTTTTAATAATATTTTTTGTTTCAAAATAAGGATTTTGCATGTTTGCAAAATGATCTTTAAATAAAGACTTTAGCTTTCCAGTCATCCACACTTCTTGTGGAGTTGAAAAACCCAATTTAGACTTCCTTTTCTGAATTTTTTTAGGTAAGACGCCATCAAGCCCATCTCTTAAAACTGCCTTTGTGTAACCTTTCCTAATTTTATAATCTGATGATATAGAATATAAAAATTCTACCAATCTATAATCCATAAATGGTACTCTTGTCTCAATAGAAAAAGCCATTGAATTTCTATCTTCAAAACGAAGTAAAGGAGGGAAACTAAATCTCTCAACGTCCAATCTTGAACGTTCCATTAACGTATTCGCAACGGTTAAGCCTATAGCAGCATTTGACTTTAAAGCTTCACCTTTTTCAGAATAATAGGATTTTGATGGTTTAACCCCTAAATAACGACCTATTTGTTTAAAATCAAAAAAATCCATTTCTTTATTCAACAAAAGTCTAAATAAAGCAGGGAAAAATTTATGCAGTTCAAAATTAGTAAGCTTCTCTTTTAAATAAAATGCATAAAATTTTCTATAACCAGCTAATAATTCATCCCCACCTTGTCCATCCAATAAAACTATCGCTCTATTTTTTTTTGCTAATTTCATGACTTCCCATTGTGCGAGAATACTCATAGAACCAAAAGGTTCATCTTGATGGTACAGTACTTTATCTATTTCAGAAACAAATAAATCTTCAGTTAATTCACAAAATCTTGTATTTATAGTCTCAAATTCATCTGCTAATATATGAACATATTCACTTTCATCAAATTTTTTAATATCAAATCTTGAAGTAAATGTTTGTATTGGAGTCTCGAATTGATGAGCTACTGATGCAACTATACTAGACGAATCTAGACCACCGCTTAGACATGACCCAACTGTGACATCACTTCTCATTCTTAAACTCACACTATTTAAAAACAATTCTCTAAATTTGTTTTTTGCATCAGAATAATTTATAGCTAGATATTCATCTTGGGCTTCTAATTCCCAGTATCTAGATTTATCTATTTTTAAATTTGTTACTTCACTAAAATCAACTTCCATAAAACTTCCTGCAGGTAAATGAAAAATTCCATCAAAAAAAGTTTCATCTGTAGAATCTACTATATTTTTATCAATAAAGTCTTTAATAACATTTTCATTAATTTTTTTTTCAACTTCAACTTCAAAAAATTGTTTAATTTCTGAAGCCCAAAACAATTCGCCATTTTTATCAATATGATAAAACAATGGCTTAATTCCAAAACGATCTCTCGACAAAACCACTTTTTGCTCTTTTACATCTAAAATTGCCAATCCCCACATGCCATTTAATTTATTAAAACAGCTTGTGCCCCATTCTATATACGCTTTTAATAAAACCTCAGTATCTGAATCAGTTTTGAACGTAAAACCTAGCTGTTTTAATTCCACACGTAATTCAAGGTAATTATATATTTCTCCATTGAAGATTATATGATAGTCATTTGAACCATCAGAAAATGGCTGGTTGGCTTGTTCATGTAAATCAATAATTGCTAAACGTCTAAAACCAAAAGCTACTCTTAACTTATCACTCTCTACAAAATGTTCTCCTTCAATTTTATTTAACTCAGGGAAATATTGCAAGAAACCTTCAGCATCAGGACCTCTATGTTCTATAATATCTGTTGCCTTTTTTATATCAACCTCTTTTGTTCCTATATATCCAAATATACCGCACATATAATCATATATTATATTTAATCATTATTAAACTTTTTTATAGATTCGTTTAGAATATCTTTATAATATTCTTTTAAGTCTTGAAAATTCCTCTGCCAATTATATTTATTGACAACTGCTTCATAAGCATTATTGCTCATTTTATTTCGGTAACTTTTATCTTTTGCAATTGTTATAAATGCATTAGCAATTTCTTCTGGTGTGTTATCATTAATTACAATCCCTCCTTTTACTTCTTTAACTAATTTTGCAACTTGTGTATCTCTTGTCACAATTACAGGTAATCCATTTGCCCAACATTCAAAAAAACGATTTGGTAAACCATTCCTATTATTAGGATCAGAAATATCAAAAAGCACTAGCCCAACCCATGCTTTTGGAATAGCTTCATTAATCAAATAATCAAAAGTGACCTTTCCTTCAACTTTCCAATTTACTCCTTTAGCTTCAACCTTTGATAAAATATTTTTAACTTCTTCTTCTAACTCTGCACTTGTAAAACGCCCAGAAAAAATAATTTCAGCATCAATCTTATCTCTAATTATAGAAAATGAATGTGCTACCTCTTCTACAGCTCTACCTCTAAAATGAGAACCTGAACTAATTAATCTTGGTTTATCAGTAATATCAATAATACCTTTGTACTCAAATTTACTTACATCTGCAAAATTGGCCAACACACAAGTTTTAACATTTTTTTTACGATACTTCTCCGCCATCACTTCTGTAATAGTTACTACACCTGCAAAAGTTTTTTTTACTGCATTTAACTCCATCCATCCAAACCATCTAGCAGCTAGCCAGCTAATTGGTTTAATTTTTAATGAATTTAACCGCCAAATTGTATCTTTGTAATTTTCATGTGCAACCCAAATTACTTTTTTACCACTTTTCTTTGCAAAGGAAACCATTGCTGGAAACAATTCTGGATCATGAAAATGATACAAATCAGCATCAACATTTTTTGCCAATTTAACTGCCGATTTAGGGGCAGTTAAAATCCGTTCTTTAAAAGATTTCCATCTAAAAACTGGAAGAATATGAACACCATCAATAACTTCTTCTTTATCATGTGGTGCTATTAGTACTACTTTATACCCTGATTTCTGTAATGATACACATTCTTTTTTAAAAATTCTAGTATCAAAAACTTCATGAGTAATTGTTATGTGACATATTTTAATCAAACTTATTATTTAAAATTTTTCTATTCCCTTCCACCATTGTTCATATCGTTTTAATAAATCTATACCTGAGTTTATGTTTTCTATTTTAGTTAAACTCTCATTATGTGTTATATACCAATTATTATTAAATTTTTGACGAGCAATCTTATCTTTCTCTGTGCTTATTTTTTTACACAATGTATCTTTTTTATTATTCTGAGTAGTTGATAATTTTTCACCCTCCATAATATCAAATGCTAATTTAGCCATTACTGCCACACATAAATCATTTGATTTACAAATAATTTCATTCAATGTATCATTACTATCTACAGGCAACCAATACCTTTCTATGATTGCTCCAGTATCAATTCCTGAATCAATAAAATGCCCTGTGACACCAATAGGTATATCATTTAGTATTGAATGCTTAATTGCATCAACTCCTCTTATGTAAGGTAAAATACCAGAGTGAGCATTAAGAACTCCTTTCTTTGCAGTATTAATAATATAGTCTTTTAAAATCCCACCCCCATCATAAAGATATAGTCTGGCGATTTTTTTTTAGCTTTTTAAATATTCTTTCACTATTAAGCCTTCCAATAAACTCAGCCTTAATAGGATCTTTAGGTAGATTCCTCATCTTAATGTACCTTAATATTCTAAAATTTGAAAAAACTCCTTTTATATATTTTTTTATATAACTTATTCTTGCTAGCTTTCTTTTTCTAGGTAAAGGAAAACTAACGGTTAATAATTTGTACGAAATATTATTTTTTAAAAAAAGATATGATAACCTTCTTCCATTCATCCCTCATGATGTTACTATTACAATTTTAACTTTTTTCTCCAACCTTTTCTAATATTTTTTTAAATGTAATTAACTGAGAGTTTGGACTAAACCTCTCTATTATTTTCTTTCTATTACTATTAGCCTGACTTCTTAATTTTTCAACAGTTACAGTTTCCAGTTTCTTAATTGCTTTAATTATCGCATTTACATTTCTAGGTGGTATAACTTGAAAAGCTAAATTTTGATTTGTAATTTCTCTTACCCCACCAACATCAGTGCATATAACGACTCTTTCACAAGCAACACCTTCAACAACAGCATTTGGTAAACCTTCATTATGACTAGGAAACAATAAAATATCTGCCCTATTTAATTCATTAACCAATTCTTCAGTATTACTTATCAACCCTTTAAAAATTACTTGTTTTTTTATTTCTTTTTCTTTAATTATAATATCTAGTATTCTTTTATTTCCACCACCAACTAGGGTTAGTCTATAATCTTTATCAGATTTAACAAGTATTGCAAAAGCTTCTAATAATTCATATATACCTTTAGCTTCTATTAATGCACCTACAAAAATTATTTCTTTTAATTTCGGGGATATTGGTTTTATACATTTAAAAATTTCTGTTTTACATGATGTATATAGTATTTGATTCACATAATTTTTCCCAAATACATCTACAGAAACATCTTTCAACCTTTCACTTACAGAAATTACCATTAAACTATCATTTAAAACCTTTCTAGTTAGATACCTAATCATTTGATTATTTGCACTAAAATTATGAACATCTGACCCTCTCATGTTAACTATATAAGGAACTTTAAATTTTTTGCTTATTCTAGGTAAAAGAATACCATCAGGATATAATGTTTGTCCATATATCAAATCGACAGGAAATATTTGTCTGTTCTTATAGAACAAATCAAATACCAACATTTTTAAAAAAATATCCAGTTTGGGTAATATTTTAGATAATCTAGGAAAATAAAATATTGGATAAACTGTAATTCCATCTAATTTATATGACTCAAAACTTAATTGTTTCCAATTAAATTTAAAACATTTAACGAAAGACCAAATCATCGGCACAAAAAAAGCGACCTCTATATTTGATATCAATTGAGACATATTTATTAAGGAATTATGAATCATAATCCCTCCTCTTTTAATTTCTCTATTTGGAAACAAATATAAATTAGTAACAACAAGTATTCTTTTATTTTTCACTTATTAATTTATAAACTAATTAAACAAAACTAGATTATTTTACCAATCTTTGCTTGTATAAAAAATATTTCAGTCCTAATAATCGAAACATTCTATTTATATTTACAGATAAAAAATGGATATGTTTTATCCACTTTGAATTATTCTCTAGCTGTTTTTTAAATCTAATACCATATTCCAATAAATAAAGATTATCTAATTTTTCTCCCAAAAACAATAATTGTTGAGAATGAACCTTTTGATAATAGGCATCAGAGAGGTTAAATCGCATGCCCAAAGAATATTTTGTCCAAAAACCCAAATCAAACCTTGGTAATAACCCTTCTAATCCTCTAATAAAATCATCAAATTTCACAGTGTTAAAAGAACTAACATCTCTAAATTCAACTAGTCCAATAATAGCATATAATGCACCGTTCAAAATATATAATTTAGGGTTTGATGCAATTTCTTGAATAAACAAATAATTATCTAGATAGCTAGCACATCCATTTCTTTCAATTGTTGTATTAAAAGAATTAACTATTTTCTTTCCAATATTAATATATTTTTCATCTTTAGTTTCTGTATAAGCTCGTGAAAATAATGATAAAACTTGCCCTTGTGCCATTCCAGAATACCATGGTGCTTTTATTGCTGGATTCTTTAAATCAAAATCATAATAATATATGGCTAAATCAAATTCCTTATTATATGTGTAATTTTCGCATAACCATCTTGCACAATTTAAAAAATCTTCCCTACATTCATCTTTATTATTTTCAACCCATAAATTATAATTGGCTAAACCATATTGTACAATAACTATTGGATGATATGATTGATTTCCTTTTAATTTTAGTGATACTGGATTAAATAAAGGAATTCCATTTTCATCAAAACTTCCTAATGTATGAGGGGTTTTATGATGTTGATAATTTTTAAAATATTTATTCAATTTTTTTTATTTATTGATAAGTCATAACTTCTTTTCGTAAATGACATTATAAGCCAAGGAATCGACATTAATATGATATTATGAAAGCTGGCATAAGCCCCTATCATAAATAATATACTTATAGTAAAGTTTATTTTTAAATATGGAATCCAAATAAAAATGGTTGTAATTAAAAACAGTATTCCAATAATACCCATTTCTGAAAGTAAACTTACATAAGTATTATGAGAAACCATCTTTAATCTAATCATTTCATCTATTTTAGTAGCTTCGTTACCAATACCAACTCCAAATATTGGATTCTTTATAAAAAGCATAAGCCCATGACTTGCTAACCGACTTCTTGAATAACTAGAATTTTCAATTTCATCTTCAGAATCTATTAATCTATTTACTACTGGGGCGAAAATATTATTAGGTGATAACCTACTAATTTGATTCATTGAACTTAACAAAATAGGTCCAATAAAAACCAAAAAAAGATAACCTATAACAATTATTTTTATTGGTTTTTTTGTTAAATTTAATTTAAATAATATAATTACTGTGATAATTAATAATACTACAAAATTAGCTCGACTTCCTAACATACCAATCAAAATAGAAATATTAATAAGTAAGAATATTCCCAAAACCTGAAGTCTAAATTTTTGCTTATTACTGTATGTGACAAAATATTTAAAATAAAACAAATTATAAAAACCCATTACTAAACCAAAACCCCATACTAATAAGGAACCCATATTATTTGGGTTTACATATTGATTTGCAAAACCCCTTGGCAATAGTCTACCTTCTCTACTAGAAAAAACAGCTTCTGCTAAAGGGTTAATTGGTATCAGTGTTTGTGTAAGTAAATGCATGGATAATAGTAAGACACCCGCTAAAAAATAATTGATAAAAAGTTTTAAATCGTTGATAGATTTAAAAATATTAACAAAAAGGAGTATTATGATAATCGTCATAAAAAACCTACGTAAATACTGAACCCCTTCTTCACCCTGAAATAACAAATAAGATAAAATTGCAAAAAATAAAAATATAACAAAAAGAATAATAAACTCATCATATTTAATCTTTTGCCTTGTTAAAACCTTTAGTACAAGTAACCTTATAAATAATAGCAAAAACAAATAAGTAGTTATATCAAAACCGTTAGGTACAATAAAAAGAAATGTTGCTGCTAGGTTGACCCCAAAAGCATGACGCAATGGAAGTAACAATACTGCAAAAAACATTCCAATAATAATTAATACTAACATTTATAAATTTGTTTTACACCATAAATTTAAAGCAACTAGGGAATATCGAATACGAGAATATGTTTCAGGGTACTTTGAATACCCATTTATAACTTTTAAAATACCTTTTTCACTTAAATACCCTTGATTCACCAATTCAGATTTCGGAAGGTCTTCAATTAAAATTTTCCATTTACCATCTAACCATTCATCTATTGGCAATACAAAGCCTCTCTTCCCTTTAATTACTTCTTGAGCAGCACTTATACCAATTCTTTTTTGTAAAATTTTCTTGATAATTCCTTTTTGCATATTTCCAAGCCTTTTAATATCTAAGGGTATCTGAAATGCCAAATCTGCAAGGTTATGATGTAAAAAAGGAGCACGGGTTTCTAAAGAATGGTACATTGCAGAAATATCAACTTTTGGCAAAAAATCACCTAATAATGAATGTTTCAAATCATAATATAATAATTTATCTATTGGTTCTTTTGCTTTTGATTCACACCATACTTGTTCTAGTTTTTTTAAATAATATGCATTATCTCTCGCCTGTATTAATTTCTCTCCATAAATGGTGTTTTCTACTTTAATTGGTATAAAAGAACGATTTATATGCGTATGCTTTATAGATTGAGATATAAAGTTAGAAAAAGTTATTGCTTTTCTTGGTATAGTTCTATCGCTAAAAGGCATAAGTACCTTTTGTAAATTTGTTGAAAATCCTTTACCAATCGGATTATTAAAAACAGTTCTATATTTCTGAAATTTAGAGTTTAATTTAATTGTATCATATCCTGCAAAAAGTTCATCACCTCCATCTCCTGTCAATACCACTGTAACATGTTTTTTTGCTGCTTTTGAAACCATCCACATCGCAATAGCACTTGAATCACCTAAGGGCTCACTAAACTGTCCTTGAAATTTGATAAAGTCATCAATATTAATTGGGTCTGCATCAATAATATGGTGTTTACCTCCAATTACTTTAACAACATTTTTAGCTATTTCTGATTCATCAAGTTTAGAATCTAACATTCTTACCGTAAACAAATCAATGTCTGGTCTTAATTTAGTTGCAAATGAGGCTATTAACGAAGAATCAACTCCACCACTCAATAATGCTCCAATTTTCACATCAGAGACTAGTTCTTCTTTTACAATATTTTCAAGATTATTCTCTACCAAATCTAACCATTCATTCGTATTATAAATAAGTTTAGGTTCAAATTTTGGTAACCAATAAGGCTTAGAAGTAATTTCATTACCCTCGCTTATTACTAAATAATGAGCCGGTTTTAAAGCTTGTAAATCATTAAATATCGAATATTGTGGTAATGTAAAACTTTGATTTAAAAAAGCAACCAAAGCATCAGGGTTTAACTCTTTAGATTTTTTAGCATCAATAAATAAAGTATTCGCATTTGAAGAAAAGCGAAATGTATCTTTATCATTAAGGAAATATAATGGTTTTTCACCAAATCTATCTCTAGCTATATACAATGTCTTTTCAATGTCATCCCAAATTGAGAAAGCATACATTCCTGAAAGCTTTACACATAGTTGTTCAATACCCCATGCCTTAAAACCTTCTAAAATCACTTCTGTATCAGAAGCTGTAGTAAATTGATGCCCCAATTTTAATAATTCTAATTTTAATTTATGAAAGCCGTAAATTTCACCATTAAAGACTATCCAAAATCTCCCCGTATTATCTACCATTGGCTGATCAGCAGTATCATTTAAATCAATAATAGACAATCTTCTATGCCCTAGACACACGCCCTCTAACTGTTTAACCCCTCCGCCATCTGGGCCACGATGAAGCATAGCTTCACACATCTTCATTACAATTTCTCTATATGTTTTACGATTCCAATGAGCTATTCCTGCTATTCCGCACATAATTTAACACCTATTAAACTAAACTTGCATATTTTTCTAGTGTACAATCAATTGCATGTTCTTTTGCCACAAACTCTAATGCTGCCTTTTGAATAGATCGATAATACTCTTCATCATTAATAATAGTAGCAATTTTAGTAGCAATTTCATTATGCTCTCTATTAACAACTAATAATTGTTTTTCATTTTTCCCCCATGTATCTGAAAATCCTTCAAATTTAGTCGTAATTACTGGGCAACCTGAAGCCATAGATTCAGCTATAACATTGGGCATACCTTCTTGTTTTGATAAAAACACAAATAATTTACTAATTTTAAAATATTTTTCAATTTCACTGGAAGGAGGGTGTATTATAATTCTGTCTTCTTCTTTAATAGTTGCTAATATTTTATCCCATTTTTCATAAAAAGTAGTAAAAATAGGATTTTTACGTTGTTCATCTCCTACCATTAATAAATAACCTTTACCACCTTTTTCTTTATAAATTTGCCATGATTTCACTAAATCTATCACTCCTTTGCGTTCCACTCTTAAGCCCACAAATATTACTATTGGCTCATCGTCTGGAAGTTTAAATGCATTTCTTATACTCTGCCTCTCATTATTATCTTTTGCTGGACAAAATCGATCTAATGAGACACCATTAGATATTATTTTAACCTTATTTTGGTTTATCCCTAAATTAATAATTGGCTCTTTTAAGATTTCAGTGCTACATACAATGGTATCAAAAGATTTAAAAAAACGATAGTTAAAATATTTTGAAGCCCATCTTCTCAGTATATTTCTAGAGTTAGACAGTTTAAAAGCCATTGTATTTACATACACTGTTTTAATTCCTTCAAATGATAACCTTCTAATATTAGAGGCATTAAAATTATCAGCTAACAAAACCAAAAAAGTATCTGGTTTATGTTCTGATTTTAATGTATACTTAGTTGTTAATTCAATAAATTTTTTAATTGAACTAGTCTCTTCAGGATTTCCTAATCTAATAACTTTAGCTCCTCTATAGATTTCTTCATATAATTGATTCTTTCGTAAAAGCGTAATATATGTAACTTCAATATTACGCTCTGCCAATCCTTCATAATAACGTAAAAATCGTTCGGCTGGACCAGCCCAAACAGGGTGAAAATTATAGGTAACTACCCAAAGTTTTTTTTTAATCATGTTTTTTAAATATTCTATAAACTTGCTATGTATTTACCCAACTCTAAGCCTCTATAAATTGCTTTATCAGAATTGATATAGGCCCACTCTCCAAATCGACCTACCGTATAAATATCATTTTCTTGTAACCAATCCTTTATTTCGCCCATAATCTCATTTCGATCTTTTGTTGGTACTGGGTAGGAATATTTTACATTTTTTATTTGTATTTCTTCTATTTCATGAGGGTGTTTTATAGCTCCTAAGGTTAATAAACTATCTACAATCCATTGTTTGGTATCTGAACGGTGTAGTGTCTTTTCTGGGCCTTCAGAAATTTCCATCATAATACCATGATTTGGCAATGAGCGTAAATAATCGGACGAATTATGATTGATAGCTGTTTTATGAGATATTATTTCTTTTTCAGCTGAATAAAAACGTTGTATATCCGTATCAACTGGATGGTTTATTACTACCAATCCCAACACCATTGACAAGTAATCTAATTGCTTCGTTAAATCTACTATACGCTGAGGAACATTATCAATTATTTTTAAAAAATCAATAATCGAAATAGAACTGATTAAATTTCTATACTCATAACTTTTCCCATCACTTGTATACACTTTTTTTGCTTTTGGGTCAATTCTGGAGACAGTAGTATTGAATTCAACATTCTCAAGTTTTTCACCAATTGCTTTATATATTTCTCCAAAACCACCTTTTGCAGGGTAACCCACTTTGGTATCTGCCTGTAAAGGTTTTCTTTTTCCTCCAGTCAAATCAAATTTCTCTTTTATCCCTTCTGGAGCAGCTACACGTTCACTTGTCCAATCTGCAGCCATACGCTTTAAATCTCTTCCCCATAATTTTTTATTATAAGGGAGCATAAAATGTTTTGAAATACCAGATCCAAAACTTTTTATGATAAAGTCTTCAAAATTGTCGAAGTCTTTCTTATCTATGTTTGTTGACAGATTTTCAAGACCAGCCAAACACTCTCTTACTATGATTTCATCATTAAGTTCTCTATAATTTTTTTGAAATGGATAAGGAATCACCTGACCATTGGCAAAACATTTTGCATTTCTTGTTTGCCTTTCCATTTCTAAAGAATTATAAACTAAACCTCTCACTTCTGGGTGGGGTGTATGAAAAGAGTGCCCTCCAAAATCAAACACTGCTCCTTTAATTTCGATACTTCTTGAAAACCCCCCAACGGTATCTGCACTTTCTATAATTGTACAATCTTTTCCCAAGCTTAAACCTACTCCAATACCAGCAGGTCCCGCACCTATTATTATGTTTTCACTCATAATTAATTATTTTAATTTACAGTTTTCTTTATTATTTTTCTAATACTATTCGGCAATAAACTCCAACGTAACAACAACCATAATTTTAATTTTATTTTAAAAGGTACTTTAAGCATTTTTGCAGCTTTAAAACGATAATGAAAATCTAATTTGATTCTTTCTTTTCCTGTAAAAGTGTTATAAAAAAATCTATCTGGATGATGACCTACATTCACAAGATTCTCATTTAAATTATATAATTTTCCGCCATTAGAGGCTAGTCTAATGAACAAATCTCTATCATAAAGAAAATTAATTTTCTCATTATACCCTCCAATTTTTTTAACTGATTCTTTTCGCATCAAAACACAAACATGTTGAATTGGTTGTCCTTTCAAAAAATATTGTCGAATTTCATTATCAGTTATAGGTCTTTTTTTTGAGTGTTCTGATATTTCCTTGGTCTTTAAATTTATTAAATTGGATTTACTACCTACCAAAACATATTCAGGATTCGTCTCTAAAAATTTTACTTGCTTTTGAATTCTAGTTATATGCGAAAAATCATCTGCATCGTTAATTGCTAAAAATTCTCCACTTGAAACTTCTATCGCTTTATTTAGAGCTCTACCACGACCAACTCTTGCTGATTCTATAAGTTTAATTCTATCATCTAATTTTGAAAAATTCTCAACTATCATCTTGGTTTCATCTAATGAGCCATCATCAATTATAATTATTTCAATATTACTATAAGTTTGATTTTGAAGATGTTCGATTACTTTTACAATATACGGCATTCCGTTAAAAACGGTTATTAAAACACTAACTAGAGGCTGATCCTTATTCATCAATCAATTCGTTTTTACCCTATTCTACTTCCAACTTTGATTGCTGGGTTACCTCCAACAATTTCCCATTCATTGACATTCTTTGTAACTACTGATCCAGCTGCCACTATAGCATGGTTTGCAATAGTTACACCTGGAATAATTATTGAACCAGCACCAACCCATACGTCATTCCCTATAAATACTGGTTTTATAATCCTACCTGCTAATGACTTTAAATTTTGCTCACTTTTAAATTTTCTAGAATCTGTAAAAATCATTACATTGTAAGCTATCATGCTTCCATTTCCAATTGTAAGTCCTCCTGCTCCATACAATTCTGCTCCATGATTTATATTAACATTATTTCCAATAGAAATACCTTCAGCCTTTCTAAAAAGAACACTTGGGTGTATAAATAAATTTGCTCCAGCTTCTTTTAAAAATCTTTTCCAAAAGAAAATTTTTAAATAAACTCTCAACTTTTCACCATATCCATATTTGGATTGGTTATAAATAATCCATAAAATCCTTGAAAATATTGACTTTTTTTTCACTTTAGAATAGACTTTTAATATGTTTTTCTATTAACGATGAACTACCTTCTTTTGGTTGAGTATAATAACCTTTAATAAATCTTTCAATTGTTATCAAATGATTTTTAAGTGTTTTCTCGTTTTCTAGTATCACATTAATGTTATATAATAATTCATTAACATTAGTGGAATGCAAAGATACATTTTGTTTAATAAATTCAACATTTTTTAAGTGCCCAAGTAAATCAATAGTTATTACTGGACATTTCATTAGCATCGCATCCAATGCTGTTGTTGAAGCTCCTGTAATTAGCATATCAGCTTCTAATATCCAATCATATATATTTGATGACACAGATTTATTTTCATACCCAAAAATAGAGACATTAGATAATGAATTAAGTTTTTTATAATAATCAAATTTGTCTTTTTTATGCAATTTAAATTTAAACTCTATATTAATCAGTTTCAAAGCTACTTTATATAAAGCTTCTAATATTTTTATATGATGTTGTTCAGTAATAGAATGTCCTGAACCGGACAATGCAACTAATATAGTTCTATTGTTATTATTTAACTTGAATTTTTCTGTTTTTAAAAATATATCTATCTTTGGTGAGCCTGAAACTATCAATTTTGAAGTATCAATACCATTTTTTATTAAATTTTTTTTATCCTTTTCCCCAAATAGATAAAAATAATCAAATTTACAATACGTTGCATAATCATTCATTCTACCGTGCATCATACAAAATACCTTAATGTTTTTTTTAACTGCTAAATGCCCAATAATATTACCTACTAAAGTTATAGAATTACCTACAAAGATCGATTTTGGATTAAACTTTTTATGAATTTTTTCAAAAACATCAACTGTTTGTACATATAACCAATACCAGACATTCAAACTTTTTATTAGTATCTCTTTAAAATAAATTGTTATATGATTTATTTCTAATGTAGGAAGTTTTTCAACTCTAAGCATCAAGTCTTTATAAAAATATAAAGACTTGTAATCTACCCAATTAGGTTTTGAAAAATTCATACTTATCGAATCTTCTAATTTTTCTTGTATTATTTTATCTGCTATAGGTTTATTATTTGAAAATATACCCACCTTTAATTCTCCATTAGCAGTAAGACTTCTATAAATATCAATCTGAGCATCTAAATGCATTTTTTGAAAAGGCCAAAACAAAACATCTATTTGTTTAGGGTTTGGAAAAAAACTAATAGACTGCTTTTGTTGTTTAATTATCTTATTTTTAATTTTTTGCTGTGCATAATTTAATTGATTATTATATTTTATACTTTTATTGCTTTTAACACTTTTTATTGTATTTAACTCATATTGAGTAATAAAAACTTTAACTAGTAATTGAGCATCTTCATTTTCCTGAAAATCTCTTACAAGAGAATTTACACATATCTTCACCCAATTGACTATTTCTTCACGCATAAAAATATTATAAAAACTTACCTTGTAATTCTAATTCTTCAAAAGCTTTAATATCTCTATACTTTATGATTTTTGCAGGGCACCCTCCTACTATAGCATAATCTGGGACATCTTTTGTAACCACAGATCCAGCCGCTACAATTGCTCCTTTTCCTATATTTATCCCTGGAATTATTAGAACACTATCTCCTAGCCATACAAAGTCATTAATAATAACAGGTTTATGTACTCTAACTTTATCATAAGGAATGGCTTCTGCTCCTTCATATCTGTGATTTGCACTAATAATAGTTAAGTTTTGACCTGTATGAAAGTAATTACCAATTTCTATTTTACCTTTACCTAAAAACCTGGCTCCGGGGTTAATATTAACATGATTTTTTAATACTATATTTTTATTTAAACCTGAAACTTGCCCGTTAATTTTTAGTTCTTTCCCTACACTTCCACAGCTTTTATAAGCTATATATACATAGACTTTTTTGTAATTAAAAAATCTATTCATTTCTAATTTTGGAAGCAAGCTATATTTATAACGATAATACAAATATTCTATAAAATTTAACTTCATTCTATAAACTGATTTTTATTTTTTTATACGCTTAATTACAGGAATTAATATACTATTTAATTTATTAAACATAGGGTATTTATTTAATTCTAATGTTTGCAAATCTTTATTAAAAATAAAGAGACTAATAAAAAACCCAACTGAAAGTATTGCTAATACTATTTCTATTGAAATTCTAACTCCAACAGAGAGTCCTTGTATTGCAAAAATAATAATTCCTAAAATAATAGTTATAAAAAACAATTGTGCAATCAATTTAAAATTAATCGGTACATAAAATCGTTTTATTGCAAAATATCTCATCACAATAGCCATAGTTAACCATGAGGCAATCAAACCTATAATAATACCGTATACACCGAATGGTGTATGTAAAAAATATGTTATTACTATAAGAGCAATAATACCCGAACCACTTATTAAAGGCATTGGTTTTGTATTATTGGTAAACTCAAAACCTGTACCAAACATAAAATAGATACCTTTACTAAAAGGAACTAATAACACAAATGGTAACAAATAAACCGCACTATGGTATTCAATAACTGTCATTAATCTTAATAATTCAGGCCCTAGAATAATTACACCTGTAAATAATAATGTGATGATAATAAAATAAAAAGAAATTAACTGTCTAAATATTAATGCACTTTTTTCACCTTCTACTCTATGTATTTGAAATTTAATAGGTACCCAAGCAGATTGCACTGAGCCTATTATAAAAGCTAAAGGTAATGTAAACCTAAGTGCAATATTATATAAACCTGTTTCTGATAAGCCAATAAATTCTTTGATAAAATATAAACTCAAAAAATTTGATCCATGTGCTAATAATCTATGTGGTAAAAATGGAAGCCCATATTTTAACAATTCTTTAAGCTCAGTTACATCTACTCTAAATTTAATCAAGCTAAAGCATAAAACATATTGTATTAAAAAACCGAATATACTTCCTATTAACCCAGCTTTTACGATACCTTCTACCTCTAGTTTTAATATTACAACAAAGTATATTGCAAAACCAACCGTTATCAATAATTCGGTTATTCTAACAATGGCTATTTGGGTAACCTTCCTTTTCGCTCTAAGCACCACAGTAAATACCTGCCCTACACTCACAAAAAAAGCTGTAATTAAACTTAATTTTATTAAAGATTGATATTTTATATCATCAACAAGTAAGTAAGTTATTTCTTTAGAAAACACAAACCCAATAGTTAACAAAACTAATGATGAAACTAATACAAAAATACTACCTATTGATAATGATGTTACCTGTAATTCTTCTTCTTTATGAAGATTGAACCGTCTAAATATTGCATTGGTAACTCCCATATTTGCTAAAGGAGCAAAAAACATACTAATAAAAGTAATCATTGCCATTACACCATAGTCTTTTGTAGACAAATGTGTGGTATATATTGGCAGTAATAAGAACCCTATAATTTGACCTAATACACTTGCAAAACCATAAGTAAAAGTATCTTTTGTAAGATTTTTAAGTGTTTTTAACATTATTTACATTTACCAACAATAAACTCTTCACATGCCCACATAGCATCATATGTTGCACCACCAATATGAGGTGTGATGATAATGTTTTCACCTTGGTGTTGTGCTTTCCATAAAGGACTATTCTCTACATTGTCTAATTCTGTTGATAAAACATCAACAGCGATGCCAAAAAGTAGTTTATTTTTTAGTGCTCTAACCAAAACATCTTCATTCAAAACCACCCCTCTAGAAGTATTTATTAGTAAAGCTCCTTTTTTTATAAAATCTATATTTGTCTCATTAATATAATTTCTAGTTTCATCTGTAAGATGAATATGTATCGAAAGTATATCTGAAGTCTCCAATAAATCTTGTAATTTATTACATTTTAAATAGTTGTCATTAATAACAAAAGGGTCGTGATATGAGACATTCATATCAAATACCTTAGCATATTTAGCAACTTTTAACCCTGTTCTGCCAAGGCCTATAATTCCTAGAGTTTTACCTTTTAGTTGATAACCTTTAAATAAATCTCTATTCCAACCTCCATTTAAAACATGTTCATTTGCTTGTGGTATTTTCCGAATTAAAGCTAATAATAGTGCCCATGTATGCTCTGCAGTAGAAGGAATTGTTTTAAGAAAATCATTATGTTCTCTTAAGGAAACTAGTTTTATATTTTTTTCTTGTAAATATTTTAAATCTATATGATCATGCCCAGTTGTTGCAGAAATTAAAAAATTTAGATTTGGAAACTTATCAAGAATTGTTTTATCAACATATTTATTAAGCCTAATAATTAAAATTAGGACATCTTCAAATAACAATTTACTTTCAATCTCTTTCCAAGAAGATTCAATATATTCTAATCCTTTTTCTTTCCATAAAAGAACAGCTTTTCTACTATAATTTAATGGCTCAGCATTAAGAACTTTTATAATTTGTTTTCCTGCCATGCTTTTATTAAGACTTCTGCAATCAATAAATCTCTTGGTTCATCAATATTAACTAAATAATTAGGATTCATTTTATAAGGCATTGTAGGCTTGACCATTAGTTCATTTTCATTTCTTAAAGCTGAAGTTCTTGTCAAATACAAAACACCGTTTCGATACAGAGCTTTTGGTATATCTTGCCTCCTATATTTTTCAAATTCAGGTAGAATTGGTTTTAACATATGATCTTCATTTTCCCAATACATTCTTGCTGGATGTGTATCATCCATTTCAACCACAGAAATAACAGAATTCACACTTTCATTAGCCTCTAATAATTTGATTGCATTATCGATATCTTTACCTGTTTTAATTGGAGAGGTAGGTTGTAATAACAATACAGCATCAAAAAAGATGTTATCTTGCTCAAAACGGTTCAGAATATTCATTACCGTTTTTATGACTGGGCTAACATCCGTAGCCAATTTATTTTCTCGTTTATGAAACGCTATATTAAATGCTGCACAAGCATCTAAAATCTTATCAGAATCACTCGACAAAACTACTTTATCAAGTTTTTTACTATTTAAAGCACTATCAATAGTGTAGTGTACCAATGGCTTACCTAAAATGGGGTAAATGTTTTTGTTTGGTACCCCCTTAGACCCTCCTCGAGCTGGTATAATACCTAGAACTCTCATTAATACATTATTGTTTTATGAAAATTCAATTCTATTTTGGCTAACTCATTAGCAATTTTTTCTCCAGATTTACCGTTACCATAAATAAACTCGTTTTCTCTTTTAGAATTTAGCTGTAGGTTAATGGCATCAATTATTTCTTTTTTGTGGTAAGAAACATCAGTAACATTTTTACCACGTTGTCTTCTATTTTGTCTTGTACCTATATTTACAACAGGAACCCCTAAATACGAACACTCTCTAATACCTACACTTGAGTTACCAATTAAACATTGACTGTTTACTAGTAACCGTAAGAAATCATCGGATTCCATATTTTTAAAAAAATGAATATTTTTAGGCTTTATACATTCTCTAAAAGACCTTATACCACTTGAAGTCCCATCTGAGCCCGCATCAACATTTGGCCAAAACCAAAAGGTAGGCATATTCAATTCATGAACTGCCTCTAGGGTTTTCGTTACATCTTTTCTTGCTTCTTTGTACTCCGTGGTAACTGGATGTTGCATCACAACTATATAACCTTCTTTCCAATTTAGGCTAGACCCCACACCACCGTATTTTTCAATAGGGTCAAAATTTAAATCAGGGTTTTTTAAAACTTCATCTGCCAAATCAATAGATGGGCAACCAGTATTAATTACAAATTTTGGATTTTCCCCCATTTTTATTACTCGTTCTCTGGCATCATCAGTAGATACCAAATGAATATCCGCTAATTTAGTGTTAGCATGACGCACTTTTTCATCAATATTACCTGTTACTTCTCCACCTTGTAAATGAACTAAAGGTATGTTTTGATAAGCTGCCGCTATACTTGTAGCTATGGTTTCAAAACGATCAGCTATCGTAATCACGGCATCTGGCTGTAAATTATAGAAAACATTAGCTAATTCCATTACACCTAACCCCGTTGTTTTGGCCATGGCCGTTTTATTTCCCCCTTCTAATACCATAAAAACTTTATCACTTATGATAAATCCATCTTTTTCAATAAAATCAACAGCATTACCATACCTTCCTAATAAAGCAGATCCTGCTACTACTAATTGTAATTCTAGATTGGGATGCTCATTAATGGCTTTTAATGCCGTTTTAACTCTACTATAAGATGGTCTAGCTGTAACAACAACACAAATTTTTCTTTTTGTCATATTAAATCATCTTCATTTAAAAAACTCCACTTTTTTAAGTCGGTTTTTAATTTTTTCCCAATTATACTTTGATATTCCGAAGCTAGTATACCACATCCTTTAGGTTTTTTTCCCTCTAAATCATTAAAGGTTAGGATATGGTCTCTCGATAAATTTTTATTTATAGCTAAAGATTTCTCAAAAATATTCTTTAACTCTGAAAATTGAGAATTATCTTTTTTATCAATTGGATGTTGCAAAGCAATATCAATATTCCTAACAGCCTCAACTAGCTTTTTTGTTTCATCAATGGTTAATGAAGATTTACTGTCAGGCCCAAATATTTCTTTATCAAAAACCACATGAAATTCTAAAATTTCTGCTCCAAGAACTGTTGCGGCTATGCAAGTTTCTGTTTTTGAAGAGTGATCAGAAAAACCAACTTTGACTTGATACCTTTTTTTTAATTCTTTAATTATATTTAATCCGTATTGCTTGGGTTTAGTCGGATAAGATGTTGTACACTGTAAAATTGAAAAATCAACATTTTTTTGTTTTAAAAATTCTACTGTTTTATCTAGTTCTTCAAAAGAACTCATACCTGAAGATAAAATAACAGGTTTCTCTGTTCTTGCAATTTTTTCTAATAACAAGAAATTATTCACTTCCCCTGACCCAATTTTATATCTTTTTATTCCAACTTCTTCCAATAAATCTACAGCGGCATTACTAAAAGGAGAGCTCATAAATTCTAATCCAACATCATCACAGTGTTTTTTGATTCTTTTCCATTGTTCAATGGTAAATTCCATTCTTTTCCAATAATCTAACCTAGTCTTATCTTCATAAGAAAAATTTATGCGAAACGGTTCATGCTCACTACTTTCTGCTTCAGCAACGTGCGTTTGAAATTTTATTGCATCTACGCCAGTATTAGAAACTGCATCTATATAAGAATGCAATATACCTAAGCTACCGTCATGAGCTTGTGCAATTTCAGCAATAATAAAGACTTTCATTAGTTAATAAGTTTTCACAGCTTCGCTATTGTCAGTCACATATTACAATCTAATATAACGACCAACTTCTGACAAATAATTAAGTGCAAATATAACCCATTTAGAAGGAAAAAACATTGTGAATCTTAATTGAATTAATGAAGAACTTAACAAATTCATTAACAATCTAAAAAAGTGGTAGTTAAAAAGAGGGAGAAGTAGAATTGTACCTATAGAGTTTTTTATTTAAATACGATAGATAACTACTATATCTATTTTCTAATTCTAGAATTAACAAAGCTTATTTAGCATTCAATTCCAAAAATTTCTCTACAAAATTTTTAACTCCAACTTCTAAAGGGGTTGTAGGTTTAAAGTCAATATAATCAAACAAGCTCTCTACATTCGCATACGTTGCTGATACATCTCCTGGTTGCATAGGCTTGAAAACAATCTTCCCTTTTTTACCTAGTGCTTTTTCTACAGCATGTACATAATCCATTAATGCCACAGGATTATTATTACCTACATTAAAGATTTGATATGGGGCAGAACTTATTGCGGGATTTGGATTTTTTGCATCAAACTTCGGATTGTCTGGTTTTGGTGCTAATGGAATTAATCTTTTAACACTTTCTACAATATCACCCACATAGGTAAAGTCTCTACTCATATTACCATGATTAAACACTTCAAATTCTCTATCTTCAACAATAGCTTTTGTAAAAATATGTATTGCCATATCGGGTCTTCCCCAAGGTCCATAAACTGTAAAAAATCGTAAACCTGTACTTGGTATGTTAAATAAATGTGCATACGAATGTGCCATCATTTCATTAGCTTTCTTACTCGCTGCGTAAATGGCTAAAGGGTGATCGGTGTGATCACTTGTAGCAAAAGGAACATTTTCATTCAATCCATAAACGGAACTAGTTGAAGCAAAAAGCAAATGCTTTACAGGGTAAGCTCTACAACCTTCTAGTATATTTAAAAAACCTGTAATATTATTGTCTATATAGGTTTGAGGATTTTCTAGCGAATAACGAACTCCCGCTTGAGCTGCTAAATTTACTACATAATCAAATTGTTCTTTCTTAAACAATGCCATTACATCTGCAGCATTTTTCATGTCTAATTTTACAAATGTAATATCGCCTACCAAAGGCTTATTCTCTTCTATTTTTGTAATGTCAATCCCTAAATCAGTTAATCTTGCTTTTTTTAAATTTTGATCGTAATAATCATTGATATTATCAATACCTACAACTTCATAACCACTCTTAACTAATAATTTTGACAAATGATGACCTATAAATCCTGCTGCTCCAGTTACTAATACTTTACTTTTTTTATTATTCATTCTTGCTATAATCTGTATTTTTTATCCTTTTAAGTTTTCAACTTCTAATTTAATTTTTCTACTTTATAGATTTCTGCCTACACTTATCTTTTCCCAATCTGAAAGTATTCAAAACCTTTTTCCTTAAGATTAAAAACACTATATTGATTTCTACCGTCAAAGATAATAGGATTTTTTAATTTATCCTTAATTTTATCAAAATTAGGTGATCTAAATTCTTTCCACTCTGTAAGTAACAATAGTGCTTCTGCATTATCTAAAACTTCGTATCTGCTACTACAATAATTAACATCAACACCTTTTAAATAAAAATGTTTAGCTTCATTTATAGCTTTAGGATCATAGGCGTTAATTTTAGCACCTCTTTTCATCAATTCATTAATGATATAAATTGCTGGTGCTTCTCGCATATCATCAGTTCCTGGCTTAAATGCTAAGCCCCAAATAGCAAAGGTTTTTCCTGATAAATCTTCTCCGAATCTTTGGATTACTTTTTTAGCAATGACTAATTTCTGATTGTTATTTACTGTTTCTACAGATTTTATCAATTCGGGATTATAATCATTCTCTATTGCTATCTTATACAATGCTTGCACATCTTTAGGGAAACATGAACCTCCATAACCACTTCCTGGGTTTATAAAACTATAACCAATACGTGAATCAGAGCCAATACCATTCTTTACCATATTTACATCAGCCCCAACTAATTCACAAATATTAGCAATCTCATTCATAAAAGAAATTTTGGTGGCCAACATAGCATTTGCTGCATATTTAGTCATTTCAGCTGAACGAATATCCATTGTGATTAACTGATTATTACTTTGTAAAAAAGGATTGTACAACTCTCGCATTGTAGCGATTGTATTCTCATTATCAGCACCAATAACTACTCTATCTGGTTTCATAAAGTCATTGATAGCATCACCTTCTTTTAAAAATTCAGGATTAGAAACTACATCAAATGAAATTTTAAGGTTTCTTTTATCTAATTCCTCTTGAATTGTTTTCCGTACCAAATCTGCTGTACCTACTGGCACCGTTGATTTATCAACTACTATTAATGGCTTTGTCATCAATTGCCCTATCTGTTTGGCAACTTTAACCACAAATTGTAAATCAGCCGAACCATCATCACCCATTGGCGTACCTACAGCAATAAAAATAAGATAAGCACTATCTATTTCATCAGATAACTGAGTAGAAAATTCTAAATTTTTTGATTCAGTGTTACTAATGACTAGCTGACTCAATCCAGGCTCAAAAATGGGAATTATCCCATTTTTCAAACCTTCAATCTTTTCTTGGTCAATATCAATACAAACTACATTATTACCCATTTCAGCAAAACATGTTCCGCTAACCAAGCCTACATAACCTGTGCCTATTATTAATATTTTTTCTTTCATTTTTTTTATTTTCGATGTTCAGTCCTCCTTCGCTAAAGCTACGGCGGGTAAATGTTCAGTGTTCAGTGTTCAGTGTTCAGTGTTCAGTGTTCAGTGTTCAGTGTTCAGTGTTCAGTGTTCAGTGTTCAGTGTTCAGTGTTCAGTGTTCAG
>Ga0209633_10000770_pt1 | contig 35515 bp, 33 predicted proteins | sample Cruoilmetagenom1_FD_187290 | JGI IMG/M metagenome (GOLD analysis project Ga0209633, IMG submission 187290) | Oil polluted marine microbial communities from Coal Oil Point, Santa Barbara, California, USA - Sample 1 (SPAdes) (version 2) | ecosystem: Environmental > Aquatic > Marine > Oil seeps ...
ACCGTCAAAAATAGTTATTGCGAATAATTCTGACTATCATTATTTAAAGGCTTGCAAAGCCCACCCGCGGGCGTGGGCCTGCCACCAAACCAGGCGAACGGATCCGGCGAATGACATACCTCCAAAATCGATTGGCTGCCGCGATCGCAGCCGGCGTTACATTAGCGGCTGTCGTGCCGAACGCTCAGGCGGCCGGCGAAGTCAATATCTACTCCTACCGCCAGGAAGTCTTGATCCGGCCCCTGTTGGCTCGATTCTCTCAGGCGACCGGGATCAAGGTCAACGTGGTCTTCGCAAAAAAGGGCATGATTGCCCGGCTCAAGGCCGAGGGCGCCAACAGCCCCGCCGACATTATCCTGACAGTCGACGCCGGACGGCTCATTCGAGCAAAACAGGCGGGTGTGCTGCAGCCGATAACCTCCAAAGTGCTCGCGGCCGCGGTTCCCGCGCAGTATCGCGATCCGGAGGGGTATTGGTTTGGCGTGACGGTGCGCGGCCGGCCCATCATCTATGCCGCCGATCGGGTCAAGCCATCCGAACTTTCAACCTATGAAGGGCTGGCGAACGCGAAGTGGAAGGGGCGGATTTGCATCCGTTCGTCGGGCAATATCTACAATCAGTCGATGCTTGCATCGATGATCGCCCATAACGGCGTCGCCAAGACCGAACGCTGGGCCAAGGGCTTCGTTGCCAACTTCGCCCGCAAGCCCAAGGGCGGCGACCGCGATCAAATCCGAGCCGTAGCGGCGGGCGTTTGCGATATCGCGATCGCCAATACCTACTATCTTGCGGGTATGACCGGTGCGAAACGCACCACGGACCGGGATGCCGCACGAAAGGTTCGTATTTTTTGGCCGAACCAGGCCGGACGGGGAACCCATGTCAACATCAGCGGGGCCGCCGTCACAAAATCGTCGAAGAACCGCGCCAATGCGATCAAGCTGCTAGAGTTCCTGGTCGGCGACGAGGCGCAACGGATCTATGCGCAAAAGGTTCTTGAGTATCCAGTCAAGCCGGGCATCGCGGTCGCGCAAGTGCTTGAGGGCTGGGGCAAGTTCAAGGCCGACCGGCTCAAGCTAGCGGAACTTGCAAAGCACAACGCTGACGCCGTCAAAGTGGCCGACCGCGCCGGTTGGCGATAGACCGAACCGTTTACATTTTTCGGGGGATGGCCGCCGTCGAGACCGCGTAATACGGGTCATTGACGGTGAGGGTTATGCCGCACCCCCCTCATCGCCGAGCGGACGCGAGGGCTCCCCGGCCCTCGCGTTTCTCTTTTGACTAGAGCCGTTTCCTCGTGAGCGGAAAATGCTCTAACTGTCCTCCAGCGTCATCAGCGCAGCATTGCCGCCTGCGGCCGTTGTATCGACCGACAGCGAGCGTTCAACGGCAAAGCGGTGGAGATAGCGCGGGCCACCTGCTTTCGGCCCTGTTCCCGACAGCCCCTCGCCGCCGAACGGCTGCGAGCCGACAATCGCGCCGATCATATTGCGATTGACGTATGCATTCCCGACATGGGCGCGCGCATGAACCGCACGGACCGTCGCCTCGATGCGGCTGTGCATGCCCAAGGTTAGCCCATATCCGGTAGCGTTGACTGCGTCGACAACGGCATCGAGCTTGTCCGCACGATATCGGATGACGTGGAGGATCGGCCCAAACACCTCGCGCTCAAGGCGGTCGAGCCCATCGATTTCGTAGGCGCGCGGGGTGAAGAACGTACCGTGTTCGAGCCCGTCCGGCAGATCGACGCCTTTGACAAGACGCGCCTGGCGATCCATCCGCTCTGCATGCGCTTCGAGCATCGTACGTGCCTCGTCGTCGATCACCGGACCGATATCCGTCGCGAGGAAAGCGGGGTCGCCAACACGAAGTTCGGACATCGCGCCCGTCAGCATCTTGATCGTTTGCGCCGCGACCTCCTCTTGAATGAATAAGACGCGGAGCGCGGAGCAGCGCTGGCCGGCGCTATTGAAGGCCGATGCAAGCACGTCTTCAACGACCTGTTCCGCGAGCGCGGACGAATCGACGATGAGCGCGTTCTGACCACCCGTCTCCGCAATCAGCGGCACGATCGGCCCGTCGCGTGCCGCGAGCGTCCGGTTAATCGCCCGCGCGGTTTCTGTCGAGCCCGTGAACGCGACGCCCGCAATGCGCGGATCGGCAACCAGCTTCGCGCCAACGTCGGGACCGTCGCCGGGCAGTAAGATCAACACATCCTCCGGCACGCCAGCCTGGTGCAGCAACCTGGCCGCCTGGGCCGCCATCAGCGGAGTTTGTTCCGCGGGCTTTGCGACGACCGTGTTGCCTGCCGCCAGTGCCGCCGAGAGCTGGCCGGTGAAGATCGCCAATGGGAAGTTCCAGGGACTGATACAGGCGAAAACCCCGCGCCCGTGCAGCGACAGCTCATTGCGTTCCCCGGTCGGACCGGGCAGCACTTCCGCCGCAGAGAAATCGGATCGCGCCTGCGCCGCGTAATAGCGCAGAAAGTCGATCGCCTCGCGCACTTCGCCCAGGGCGTCGGGGACGGTCTTTCCCGCCTCGCGCACGGCAATTGCCATCAACGTGGCCCGGTGCTCGTCATAGAGATCGGCGGCATACTCTAGGCAGGTTGCCCGCTCCTGGGCCGGCCACCGTGTCCAATCCTCAAAAGCCGCGCTGGCGGCCGCGACCGCGCGCTCGACCTGCTTGGCACTCGCCTCGTGAACCACGCCCACCGCCCTGCGCCGGTCGGCGGGATCGTTGAGCGGGCGCGGCGCTTGCGCTGCGCCGCCAGCGGGCTCGCCGGGCGCGGCGGTCCATTCCAGATCCGTTGCGGCCTTCAGATCCTCCGCGAGCGCGCGCAATGCAACCGGATCGCTCAGATCGGCGCCGGCCGAGTTTCGCCGCTCCTCGCCGAACATATCGACCGGGAGCGGGATGTTCGGATGGGCGACCGGCTTGGACTGCGCCATGATTTCGACCGGATCGGCAATGATGCGCGCGATCGGCAATTCCTCGTCGACAATACGATTGACAAACGATGTGTTGGCGCCGTTTTCCAGAAGCCGCCGCACGAGGTAGGGCAGCAAATCCTCATGACTGCCGACCGGCGCATAGACACGGCATTTGGGCGCATCGGGTCCTGCCCCGACAATTTCGCCGTATAGCGCCTCGCCCATGCCGTGGAGCCGCTGATACTCGAATGCAACGCTTTTTCCCGCCAGCGCTTCGACGGTCGCCAGTGTGAGCGCGTTGTGGGTTGCGAGTTGCGGATAGAACGCCTTGGGATCGTCAAGCAGCCGGCGTGCGCAGGCTATATAAGCCACGTCCGTTGCCGCCTTGCGCGTAAAGACGGGATAGCCCTCCAAGCCCCGTTCTTGGCCCCGCTTTATCTCGCTGTCCCAATAAGCGCCCTTGACCAGCCGCACCATGAGCCGCCGCCGGTCGCGTCGCCCGATCTCCGCCAGCCAATCGATCAATGGCAAAGCGCGTTTTTGATAAGCCTGCACCGCCAGCCCGAGCCCGTCCCAGCCGGCAAGGCGCGGGGCCGCCGACGCCTGGTTGAATACATCAAGCGAAAGATCAAGCCGGTCAGCCTCCTCGGCATCGACCGTAAGGCCGATACCCGCATCCTTGGCTATTGCCGACAATTCGATCAGACGCGGTGTCAGCTCGCTGAGCACGCGCTCGCGCTGAGCGTATTCGTACCGCGGATGAAGTGCCGACAGTTTGACCGAAATCCCAGGTCGTTCGATCGGATCTCCGCCGCTTGTTTCCGTCCCGATCCTCGCGATCGCGGATGCATAGGCATTGAAATACCGCTCGGCATCGGCAGCGGTGCGCGCGGCCTCGCCAAGCATGTCAAAGGAATGCCGGTAGCCGTTGGCCTGATCGGACCGCGCGCGGTCCAACGCTTCATCGATCGTCCGTCCCATCACGAACTGGCGGCCCAGGATTCGCATTGCCTGGGTCATCGCCTGGCGAATGATCGGCTCGCCCCCACGCGCAATCAGCCGGGTGAAAGCAGTGCCGAGATCACCCTTTTCGGACAGGTTGGGGCCAAGCAGGCGTCCCGTGAGCATCAACGCCCAGGTCGAGGCATTGACGAACAGCGATTCGCTCGCGCCCATATGCCGCTTCCAGTCTGCACCGCCTATCTTGTCCCGGATCAAACGGTCGGCGGTCTCTGCATCCGGAATGCGCAACAGGGCTTCGGCAAGGCACATCAACACCACGCCCTCGTCGCTTGAAAGCTCATATTCCTGGAGGAACGCATCGATACCGCCGCGATCGAGCCGCGCCGCGCGCACTGATTTGACCAGTCCACGGGCGCGGCGAGTTACGGCCTTATGCTGCTCGGGATCCAAGCGAGCCACACGCAGCAATCGGCGGACGACCTGGGCCTCGTCGGCCCGGTAAAGCGCATTGATCGCCAGCCTTTTCGCATCGAGTTCGGGCGGCGATTCGAAAATCATGGGTTGCTCATATCAGTCCGAGCGAGCGCAGCTCGGCCGCCATTGCCGGTGGCGGCTCTTCATCGAGACCGGCCACCGCACTTGCATCGAGCGGTGCGTCCGCGGGGTCGAGATAGCGCCAACCCTGATGCGGGCGGCGTGGTTGCGGCCGGGTTCGCACCAGTTCAGGATCGAGCATCAGATGGCAACAGCGCTTGCCGTCGGGATCCTCGGCCGGTTCGATGCCGATAATCTGCTGACGCACGATCACAAAGTGCTGGATCACCCAATAGATCGAGCCACCGTCCAGCACCTCCAGCGCGCGCCGCGGCGCGTATCGGGTGCGATGGAAAAGCTTTCCGAACTGCGCGAGACGCCGCGCTTGCCACGCGGCCAGCGTCTCGATCGAGGCGGAACCAACGGAAAGTTTGAGGATGTGAACGGTCATGGCGGAGCAAACCCGAAGGCCTTCCCTTTAGCATGACCGAAACCGCCCCGCCAGCGTTCCAGCCAATTGTTCCATTTGCCTGGTATCTCGCGTTCAGCTCGTCTTCGCGCGCATCGCCTGCGCCACCTTGGATGCTGGCGCACGTCCAATGGCATCGGTGATGAACCGCCCCGCCGCGACAAGCTTGTCGAAATCAACGCCGGTTTCGATGCCGAGCCCGTTCAGCATGTAGAGCACATCCTCGCTGGCCACGTTTCCGGCCGCGCCCGGCGCATACGGGCAGCCGCCCAACCCGGAAACCGAGCTGTCCACGACTGCCACACCGAGCTCCAACCCCGCATAGATGTTCGCCAAGGCCTGGCCATAGGTGTCGTGAAAATGCAGCGCCAGCCTCTCCATCGGCACTTTCTTTGCCACCGCGCCGATCATCGCCTTGGCTTTTTCCGGTGTTCCGGTCCCGATCGTGTCGCCGAGCGATATCTCGTAGCAGCCCATACCGGCCATTTCCTCGGCCATTTCCGCAACGAGCTCTGGATCAATTTCCCCCTCGTAGGGACAACCGAGCACGCAGGACACGTAGCCTCGCACGCGCAGCCCTTCGGCGGCTGCCGCCTCGCAAATCGTGCGTGATCGCGCAAAACTTTGGGCGATCGAGCAATTCGTGTTGCGCTGGGAGAAAGTCTCCGAGGTCGCCGTGCCAATTGCCACTTCCTCGACCCTTACCGCAACAGCGCGCTCCAGACCTCTAGTATTGAAAGCAATTGCCGGGTAACTGACGCCGGTCTTGCGCTCGATCCGGGCCATCACCTCGTCGGTATCGGCCATCTGCGGGATCGCCTTGGGCGAAACGAACGAGCCGGCTTCGATCGCCCTCAGCCCCGTGGCGGACAGTTTGTCTATGAATTCGACTTTCAGCGAAGTCGGGAGCGTCCCGGGCTCGTTCTGCAGCCCGTCGCGGGCGCCGACCTCGACCATTTTTACGTGGCTCGGTAGCGTCATCTCACTCCCCTTCCGCCGCTTCGAACTCGATCAGCTCAGTGCCCTCGTCAACCTGCTCGCCAACCTTGAAATGAACCGCCGTGACGGTACCGTCATCGGGCGCGGCGATCGTGTGTTCCATTTTCATCGCTTCCATGACCAGAAGGGCGGTGCCGCGCGCCACGGCGGCCCCGGCTTTGACATTCACCGCGATAATCTTGCCGGGCATCGGCGCGGTCAGCCGCCCACCGCCGGCCTCTAGATCGCTTACCGCCGCAAGCGGATCGATAATTTCAAGCCGCTGCACTCGTCCGTCAATGAACACGTGCAGTCCCAGTCCCTGGCGTATGACGGCGCCGCGCCCGCGCGTACCGCCGATATCGGCACGCAGCGATCCATCGCCCTCAAGCTCGCCGTGCACCGCGATCGATCCGCCGGGCAGATCAAACACATAGCCGTCGCGCCGGTAATGCACCGTGACCGCCACCTCGTTCCCGCCATCGTCGAAACGAAGCACGGTATGGGCATCATCGTTGAGCCGCCAGCCATCGGAACGATTGAAGGGCGAATAAGGATCCTCCGACGCAGCCGCACGCAGTTTGGCCGACCGGGCTTGTTCGAGCACCACAGCCAGCGCGGCAAACGCCAATACGTCGTCAGGTGCGCTCGTCACGACCGGGATGAGCTCGGCCTTGTGGCGTTCGATGAAGCCGGTGTCAAACTTGCCCTTGGCGAAAGCCTTATGCTCCGCGACGGCGCGCAGGAACGGAGCGTTTGTGGTGACGCCGACCGCGCGAACCTCGCCAAGCGCTGCTTTCAGGCGGCTCACCGCCGCCGCGCGGTCTTCGCCATGAACGACGAGCTTGGCAATCATCGGATCGTAGTAGATCGAGACCTCGTCGCCCTCATGGACGCCTGTTTCGATCCGCGTGCTCTCATCCTCCACCGGGAAATGCAAGTGATGGAGCTGGCCGGTCGCCGGCAGGAAATTGCGGGCCGGATCCTCGGCATAGATGCGCGCTTCGATCGCATGACCTGAGATTGCGAGATCGTCCTGAACCAACGGCAATCGTTCGCCCGCGGCGACCCTTAATTGCCATTCGACAAGGTCCTGGCCGGTGATCATTTCTGTCACGGGATGTTCGACTTGCAGGCGCGTATTCATCTCCATGAAATAGAAGTCACCGGCCTGATCGACAATGAACTCGACCGTACCGGCGCCCTCGTAGCCGATCGCCGCCGCGGCCGCCACGGCGGCCTCACCCATCTCCTGGCGCCCTGCGTCGGTCATGCCGGGCGCGGGCGCCTCTTCGATCACCTTCTGGTGCCGGCGTTGGATAGAGCAGTCGCGCTCGAAGAGATGGACCACGTTGCCGTGGCTGTCGGCGAAAACCTGGATCTCGATATGGCGGGGTCGCTCGATGAACTTCTCGACCAGCATCCGGTCGTCACCAAAGCCTGCCTTGGCTTCGCGCTTCGCCGATTTGAGCGCCTCGTCGAACCCATCGGCGCTTTCAACCATCCGCATGCCCTTGCCGCCACCGCCCGCCGAGGCCTTCAGCAGCACGGGATAGCCAATTTCTTCCGCCGCCTTGCGCAGCGTGCCGGGTTTCTGGTCCTTGCCGTGATAGCCGGGCACGAGTGCGATACCGGCCTTGGCCATGATCTCCTTGGCGGCGCTTTTCGAACCCATGGCGCGGATGGCCTCGACTGGCGGGCCAACGAAGACAATTTTGGCTTTGGCACAAGCCTCGGCGAACTCCGCATTCTCGGCCAAAAAGCCGTAGCCTGGATGGATCGCCTGTGCCCCCTCTGCCTTTGCCGCGGCTACGACAGCGTCGATCTTGAGATAGCTTTCGGCTGCCGGCGCGGGACCGATATGCCGCGCTCGGTCCGCCAGTACAGTATGCCGAGCTGCCTTATCAGCCTCGGAGTAGACGGCAACAGTGCGAAAACCCATGCGCCGCGCCGTACCAATAACGCGGCAAGCAATCTCTCCGCGATTGGCAATCAGGATACTTTCAAACATTTTGCCGTCCAGCCCCCGCCTCAATGCCGCGCGGCGGGTTCGCGCTTCCGCCCCTTGCTTGATGTCGCGGGCGCCTTCGAAAGATCAGCAGGTGACTGATCGCGCCCGCGCGCATAACTCATGATCTCGTAGAAGCCGAATAGCAGCAACATGACGCCGAGCACGATCTGGACGGCCGCAACAACGCGCGCGACATCGCTCATCGGCACGATCTCGCCGTAACCGACGGTACTGAGCGTGATCACCGAAAAATAGAGGCTTTCGGGGAAGTCGATGTCGCGCGCCACACCCTCGATCCGGAAATGCTGTGCCGCGGAATACCGGTCCATGATCCGATAGATGCAGGCAAAGACGATGATGTTCATTGAATAGAAGGTGAGAAAGCCCATCGCCGGCAGGATCATGCGTGACATCCGGCGAAAGAAATCCTCGAACATCAAGCCAACGTCGATCAGGAAAATAGCCACGTCTCGCGCCACCAGAAGCACGATCCCGGCGATCGCGGCCATGGCCGCAAGGAGGATCAGGTCCAGCATGGCCGGGCTGAGCGGCAGTGCTGGCAACACGAATGTCAGGGCGCCGATGGCAAAGACCGGCGCCAGCCAGCGAAAAGGACGCGACATGTGCCGCACTTCGCGCAGGCGGGCATTGACCACGATCCGCTGGATTTCACCATGGCGCAACCATGTGCCGACATTGAAGGCCGCGATTGGCAGCAGATAGGCGATGATGATCTCGATGCGATCGCCGGCACGGAAGTTCACCTCGATGAAGAAGGCAAAGAAGCAGGTATAGACAGCGAGGAAATTCGCCAGGGCAATACAGAAAAAGCCGCTGCCCGGAAACGAGAGATACATTGCCGTCACGCCGACAAAGAGCGCGGCCAAAATCACGTAAAAGAACAGATCGACGACCGGCGCAAGGCCAAAGGCGACCAACGCCACCATAACGCCGGTGAAGACGATGCCGCTCAGGCGATAGCGTGTCGAACGCACATTTGCCCCAGAGGTACCATTGCTCACGCCGCCAACTCCAGTTCAGCTTCGCCAGGCAGGCTTTCGCTTCTGAAGAAACGCATCCGCCCCCTCTTTGCCTTCCTCGGTGGCCCGGATCTCGGCGATGCCGCGCGCCGTGTAATCCATCATCGCCTCGTCGACAGGCCCATAGCGAACCCGCTCGATCAACACCTTGGAGGCGGCAATCGCACTGGGTCCACCGGCGAGCAACGCCTTGATCATGCGCTCGCCGGCCGCTTCGAGCTCGGCTTCAGGAACGATTTCGTGGATCATGCCCAGACGATGAGCCTCGGCCGCCTCGATCAGTTCCGCGGTGAGGAAGTATCGGCGCGCCGCCCGAGCCCCCATCCCCCGAACCACGTAGGGGCTGATAGTCGACGGCATCAGGCCAAGGCGCACCTCCGACAAACAGAACTTCGTTGTATCGGCCGCGAGCGCGATATCGACGGCGCAAACCAGCCCATTGCCTCCGCCGTAAACATTGCCGTGGATAAGACCGACGACAGGCTTGGGGCAACGATCGATCGCATCGAGCATTTGTGCCAATACACGGGCATCGGCGAGATTTTCTTCGATCCCGTATTCCGCCGTGCGGCGCATCCAGTTGAGATCGCCGCCCGAACAAAAGCTCTGCCCGTTGCCAGCCAACACGACAACCCGCACCGCTGGATCAGCCGCAACGCGCTCGAACGCCGCGACGAGCGCGCCGATCAGAACCTCGTTCATGGCATTCTGCATGTCCGGCCGGTTGAGGGTGATGCGCGCAATGCCGCGCTCATCGACCTCGCTCAAGACTGTCTGTTCGTTCATCGCCTCACATCCGGAATACGCCAAAGCGGGGCTCTTCCACCGGCGTGTTGAGCGCCGCCGAAAGCCCCAGCCCGAGCACCATGCGCGTCTCTGCGGGTTCGATGATCCCGTCATCCCAAAGCCGCGCGGTCGAATAATAGGGGTGTCCCTGATGCTCATACTGCTCGAGGATCGGCGCCTTGAAGGCCGCCTCCTCCTTCGCCGACCACTTCCCGCCGCTGGCCTCGATATTGTCGCGCCGGATGGTCGACAGCACGCTCGCGGCCTGCTCGCCGCCCATGATCGAGATCCGCGCATTTGGCCACATCCACAAGAACCGCGGCGAGTAGCCACGCCCGCACATGCTGTAATTGCCGGCACCGAAACTGCCGCCCATGATCACCGTGAATTTGGGCACCCGTGCGCAAGCGACGGCATGGACCATCTTGGCGCCATCTTTTGCGATACCACCCGCTTCGTACTTTTGCCCGACCATAAATCCGGCGATGTTTTGTAAGAAAATCAAAGGAATATGGCGTTGTCCGCATAATTCAATGAAGTGAGCCGCCTTTAGTGCCGATTCAGAATAGAGAATTCCATTGTTGGCGATGATGCCGACCGGATAGCCATAGATATGCGCGAAGCCGCAGATCAGCGTTGTCGCGTAGAGCCGCTTGAACTCATCGAGCTCGGAACCGTCGACGATCCGGGCAATAACCTCGCGGACATCGTACGGCTTTTTCACGTCCGCCGGCAGGATGCCGTGAATTTCCTCAGGGTCGTATACCGGCTCGCAGGGCCGCTTTATGGCGAGCGAAATCGATTTTCGGTGGTTCAAATTTGCCACGATCCGCCGCGCGATGCCGAGCGCGTGGGCGTCATTCTCAGCCAGATGGTCACTCACGCCCGACGTGCGTGTGTGCAGATCACCCCCACCGAGTTCTTCGGGGCCGACGACCTCACCCGTTGCGGCTTTGACCAACGGCGGCCCGCCAAGGAAAATCGTGCCCTGATTGCGAACGATGATGTTCTCATCGCACATAGCGGGCACGTAGGCACCGCCAGCAGTGCATGACCCCATCACCACCGCAATCTGCGGAATTCCAGCCGCTGACATGATCGACTGGTTGTAAAACTGACGCCCGAAATGCTGCGAATCGGGAAAGACGTCGTCTTGTGTCGGCAGGTTGCCGCCCCCGGAATCAACCAGGTATATGCACGGTAGTCGGTTCTCCATGGCGATATTCTGCGCCCGGATATGCTTCTTTACGGTGATCGGAAAATAGGTGCCGCCCTTCACGGTGGCATCGTTGCAAACGATCATGCATTCACGGCCCGAAACCCGCCCGACGCCGGTGATCACCCCGCCCGACGGAACGTCCCCGCCAAACATCGCCCACCCTGCCATCTGGGATAGCTCAAGGAAGGGCGAACCTGGATCGAGAAGCGTCCTGATCCGCTCGCGCGGCAACATCTTGCCACGATCCAAATGCTTCTTGCGCGGGCCCTCGCCGCCGCCCAGCTTGACCTGCGCAACCTTGTCACGAAGATCATCGAGCACGCTGGTCATGTGCGCGTGATTGGCCCGAAACTCATCGGACCGGGCGTTGAGAGCGCTTCGGATAACAGACATGGGCAGTCCAAATCGGCTAGCGACGTTGCGTTTGTTTAGACGAATTGACCCCAACCGTCACGATAGCGATTTCCGGCGGCATGTTGAGGCGGATCGGAATGATGCTGGTACCGATCCCCGCACCAACATACATAATCCGACCCTTCTCGCGAATCAGGCCATAGGCATGCCGGCTCGGCGCACGGCCCGGCGTGATCAGCGCGCCCAGGAACGGCAGATAGACCTGCCCGCCGTGCATGTGGCCGGCAAAGATCATGGCCGCCCGTTTCGGGATATCCGGGAACGTCGCTGGGTCGTGCATCAGCGCAATGATCGGATCGGCGCCGGAAATCCGAGAAAAGACGCCGGCCGCATCGGGATTGCGCGTCAGGTCGTCGGCGATACCCGCGATCCATACCGTTTGCCCGCCATTGCGGATTGCCAGCGCCTGATTGTCGAGGACCTTGATACCCACGCTCTCGAACGCTCGCCGGATCGCGTGTCCATCGTGCCACCAATCATGGTTGCCCAATACGGCGACCACACCGTGCTTCGCCGACAGGTTTGCGAGCATCTGGGCGATCGGCTTTGGCGCGACGAACCTGCCACCGACGACTCCATGGATCACGTAATCGCCGCCAAGCAAGACCAGATCGGGCTTCGCTGCATTGGTGCGGCGCACGACCTCTTTCAATCTCGCCAAATCGATATGGGGGGCGCCGACGTGCAAGTCGGTCAAAAAAGCGATCCGCAACGGCCGGTGCGATCTCGGCCAAGTAGCGACCTCGACATTGATCGAACGGACCACCAGCCGGCCTGGCTCAACGAACACGCCATATAAGCCTACGGCTAACCCAATCGCGCACCCAAGCGCTGCCACCCGCCCCAACAGTCGCATTGGGTATTCCTCAAATAGTCAGCGGACCGCTCGACGGCCGGCCGTTCAAGGCTACATTGTCGCGAGCCCAGGCGAAATGGGTGGTCTTTGGCGTAGGAACGCCGAACGGCGGTGATCTGTCAGCGCCACGATCGTGGCATCTCACAGGACCGGGAAACCGTAACATTTGACGTTTAGGTAAACGGAAAACCACGACCAAATAAAACGAAGAGAAATTGGGAAAGGCGAGAAGCAGACCAACGGCTGGCTGATGCTTCGCTTGGTAACTCTATGCAACGGCCCTGAATTCCGCCAGACCGCTTGGCACAAAGTCGGGGCCGACGGCGGCGGCTGCGCCCTTATCACGCCGGCCGTTTCTCCAACCCGTCTTTGCCAAGTCATCGGCGGAAATTGTTTCAAGCGCGGAGACCATTTCCTCGATCTGCGCGGTGTCGACAATGCCACTGGAGCGTAGTGCGCTTCGGATGTACTTGACGAACTGCGGTCGCAGCAACCCGGCCTGGCTCATTTCGTAATCGACGACCCCGGCGACATAACCCAGGAAATATATCCGCTGCTCCTGAGTTCTGCCGAAGTCTGGACCGGCCGCGGCGAGGGCCTTGGCCAGAAAGTCGTTGAGTGCGTCTGCGCGGGGGTCGGGCCGCCACTGGATACTGGTCGATCCGCTGCCCATCGCGTGCTCTTCAACCAGCGCCCGGATTTCATCAAGCGCCCGCGAGCGCCGCCGTTCCGACCTACTGCGCGCCGTGCGATCGGTCCAGTACCGGACACGCTCCAGGATCACCTCCAGAGGCGAGCTCTTCAGGATGTAGTCATCGCCGCCGGCCTCAAGGCCTTCCTTCACATGGTCAGCGTAGTCGAGCGAGGTGATGAACAGGATCGGCGTGCTGTACTCCACCACCTGACGCGCCCGCCGGCAGGTCTCAATCCCATTCATGCCAGGCATGATGATATCGAGCAGCAAGATCCGCGGTTGAACACGATGAAGCAGGCTCAGCGTCTCCAGCCCGTCGCCCGTGGCAATCACTTGATAGCCGTGGGCGCTCAGATAGTCGGCGTATAGCCGGCGGAGATGAGGCTCATCTTCCGCCAGGACTATGGTGTTACCGCTCATGGGAGACGAACAGCCGGTTTTCCTTAGGAATTTGGACGCCGACTATGCCGGAAAACTCATTAATCAAGCCCTAAGCGCACATCCATTTATGCAGCTTATCGGAGAAAAAGCGGCCCGATACACTTCAAAATATGAGATGAATTGCAGTAATTACCGCAGTGATCCGGAGCCTTGGGAGTACTGCACTCCTATGCCTGCCACTTCTCGGCCAGCGGATCCATTACGCGCCGCCAAAGGGGCGGCACCATTGCCAAAAGGATCAACCCGCCGTATCCCGTCGGAAGTTGTGGCGTATCGGCAGAGTTGCCCAACCCTTCGTAGTGAATGGTCTCATGCAAGTGATGGCCCGAATGGCGGGCGAGGTTGTAGACGGTCCAATTCGTCAGGCGGTGGTTCGAGTTCCACGAGTGGCGTTCGGAGATAGGCTCGAAGCGTCCCGGCTCACTTTCTCGCCGCACCAGACCGTAGTGCTCCAGGTAGAAGACCGCGTTGAGAAGGAACGTAGCGACATAGCATTGTGCAAGAAAGAACAGCGCACCCCGCCAGCCGAACGTCACGAATATCGCTGCAACGATCGCGCCCTCGATCAACAGATACCAAAGCAATCGGTTGCCCGGGCCCAGCGGCGCGCGCTGGCGTCGCTGGAGACGCGCCATCTCACTTCGCAGCGACCAGACGTGCTGGCCGAGATAGCAGCGCAGCGCAAAGGCATAAACATTCTCGCCCTTGCCCGCCGTTTCCATGTCACCGGGTACGCCGATCCGCTTGTGATGACCGAACACATGATGCAGCCGGTATTGCATGTTGGAGGCCAGCGCAAGGAGCAGGAGCCCGAGCCCGCGCTCGAAAGCGCGGCGGCGATGCACAAGCTCATGGGCGGCGACCATGCCGATGCTCGTCGTCAGACTGACGGACAGCGTGAACCCGATTGCCTCGACAACCGATACAGCGTGATACGACACACGCCATAGCGCGAAAACCACGACTGCCAGGGTGAACGGCGCCGCCAACCACAGGACAAGATCATAGGCCCGAGCTTGGAAACGCGGGCGCTCCGGCGGAAAGTAAGTGCCGATGATTGGATCGAGCAACGGAATCAGCACGACCCCGTAGGCGACCGTCATCATCGACCACCATCCACCCAGCACCATCCCAATAGCTGCGGTGGCGGCGAATACGTATGCCAATAAATGCGGCAATGCGCCAAGTGAATTCATCGAACCCGTCTTTCGCGGCCGTCCGGATTATTCGCCGGGTTCGGCCCCGGCGTTCGACGGCCCGCTGACACTACGAAACATAAGCCACAATATCGCGCTTGCCACGAGCACTATCGCTGGCAACGCCGCCAGATTGACCGCTCGCCATCCCACTTGGTGCAGCAACGTACCCGAGAAAAAAGTCGCTACGCCGACGGTGGTAAAGATCACCGCTTCGTTAAACGCTTGCGTCTTGGCTCGCTCGGATACTGCATAGGTCTCGGTCAGCAACGTGGTGGCGCCGATAAACAGGAAGTTCCATCCGATCCCAAGGGTCGCCATCGCGACCCAGAAATGGGTGAAACTGGTTCCATCAAAACCGACAACAATACTAGCCGCAATGAGGATCGTGCCGGCGAGCATGACGTTTAGAACGCCCAGCTTGCGGATCAGATGGCCGGTAAAGAACGATGGGATATACATGCCCAGCACATGCCACTGGATGACGAAGGTCGCATCACTGAATGCATGCTTGTGCAGCATCATGGCGAGCGGCGTAACCGACATCATAAGAACCATCACACCGTATGCCGCGGCTCCGCCGATCACGGCCACGATGAATGCGGGCTGGCGGGCAATCTCGCCAATAGGCCGTCCACCACGCAGATCTTCGGCGGGTGGCTGCGGCACGCGCACGAACAACAGAATGGTCGCCGTCAGCGCATTGACGATAATCATGGCGGCGAAGGCACCGGCGAAATTGACCGGCGTCAACAGATCCTTCGTCAAATCGGCCAGCGACGGCCCGACGAATGCGGCAACGACGCCTCCGGCGAGCACGAAGGATATGGCTCGGCTTCGGTAGTAGACAGGCGCCACCTCGGCGGCGGCGAAACGGTAGTACCAATTGAATGCGTTGCCGGCACCCATGAGGAAACCGCCGAAGCAAAGCCAGGCAAACTGGCTCTCGTATAGCGCTGCGACCGCCAGTGCCGCGCCTGCGCTGATCATCACCGTCGCCGTCCAGAACCCAACGCGTCGCCCGAACCGGCGCATGTAGAACGATGCCGGCACCGCCATCAGCGCGGTGCCGGTCCATTGCAGTGCCACCGGGAGAGCGGCAAAGGCCTTGTTGTCTACCAGCAAATACCCGCTCAGCACGGCCACGCTGACCAGAAGGAGATTTGATACGCCGTGCAGCGCCCAACAGGCGCTCAGCAACGCCAATTGGGGCTTGAACGACCCCGCGGGACCGCTCACGCCCTCTCACGCATTCTTATAATTTTCGGCAAATCTCAGGCTCCGGCGATCGCACGGCTGATCACCATTCGCTGAACGTCACTGGTGCCCTCATATATCTGGCAGACCCGGCAATCGCGATAATAACGCTCCACCGGGAAGTCTCCAGTATAGCCATACCCGCCGAAGGTCTGAATTGCCGCCGAACAAACGCGTTCGGACATCTCGCTGGCGAACAATTTCGCCATCGAGGCTTCCTTCAGGCAAGGCTCCCCCGCATCCTTCAGGCGCGCCGCGCTCAGAACGAGTTGACGCGCCGCCTCGATCTCGGTCACCATGTCGGCCAGGCGCCAGGCCACGGCTTGGTGTTCGATGATCGGCTTGCCGAAAGACTCGCGTTCCTTTGCGTATGCCAGTGCCGCCTCATAAGCGGCCTGGGCAAATCCCGTGGCCTGCGCGCCGATCCCGATACGGCCCGTCGAGAGATTCTCCAATGCGATCTTGTAGCCTTGGCCTTCCTCACCGAGCATCGTGTCGGGCGTGACCTCGACATTGTCATAGATGATCTGGCAAAGGTCGGCGGAACGCTGGCCGAGCTTCTTTTCCTTCGCCGCCACCACATAGCCCTCTGCGTCGGTCGGAACCATGAAGGCCGATATGCCCTTTTTGCCCGCCGCCGGATCGGTGACGACGAAGGTCATGCAGACATCCGACGTACCACCGGCTGAAATGAACTGCTTGGTGCCGTTGATTACCCAGTGATTGCCCTTGCGCTGGGCGCGCGTCTTCAGATTACTTGCATCAGATCCCGTATGCGGCTCAGTCAATGCAAACGATGCCATTATCTCGCCACTGGCCACGGGCTTCAGGTAGCGCTCCTTCTGCTCCTTGGTACCGTAGGTCTCCAGGATCGCTCCGACCGGCGAGTTGGTAAGGCTCATGATCGTCGAGACGCCGCCGTCGCCGCCGGCAATCGCTTCCAGCGCCAGCACGTAGGCGACATGGTCGGCGCCGGCACCGCCCCAGTCGGGATCGACCGTCACGCCCAATAGCCCAATTTCGCCCATCTCCTCGATCACGTTGCGCGGCACTTCGCATGCCTGATCGCGCTCGGCCGCGAAAGGCGCCAGTTTCTCGGCCGCGAACTGCTGTGCGGTGTCACGGATGATTGATTGTTCTTCGCTCAGCATCATGTTCGCTCTCCCGCAGCAATTTCCTCGAAATCCTGTAAAGACGTCAGGCCCATCCCATGCAGTATTCCTCGGGCACGAGATCGGGCCAGGCTGTTTTCTCAGATCTCTCATTGGGCGGCGGAAACCGCTCTTTGAAAGTGAAGGCGTGGGCGGTGGGCCCGTGCTCGGCCAAAAGGTCGAGCCGGGAAACCCCGTCTTCGACAGTTGGCATCGTCCCCTCCTCGATCCACCACAGCGTCGTGCTCGGCCGGTGGGATCGTTCGAACCAATCCTTCCGCCGTCGCAACACGCTCAGATGGTCGCTCTTGTAGACGTAGTTGAACAGCGCCTCGGCCGTCTCCCACACCGACATGTTGATGATCACGCGGGGGTCGGCGTAGGCCTGTATATCGGTTGCGTTGCCGCTCTCGCTCTGAAGCCTCCAGACGAAGCCGGGACTTTCATCGGCAACGGCGTTGATCGCGTCGAGCTGCGCCACGAACTCGGCCATCATGGGGTCGTCAATCGACGCCGCTGCGCGCGCGATATTGATCTGTGCAAGATGCCAGCCGGTCATGAATCGCTCTCCCGCTTAGCCGAACGCACGTTCGGCCTTTGGTATCCTATCCGGCCTTGTGGCACAAACGCGGCCAGGCCGCGGTTCACCAGGGGATTTCCGCCCCGTCATAGCGATAGAAGCGTCCGCTCTGGGAGGGCTTCAGCAGGTCAATCAGCGCGCGCATCCCGGCCACGCTGTCCTCAGGCAAGAGGCTTGCGTTGGGTCCGCCCATATCGGTTCGCACCCAGCCCGGATGCAGCACTACCACCGTGACCTCCTGGTCGCGCAGATCGATCGCCAGGCTGCGCATCGTCGCGTTCAGTGCCGCCTTGCTCGAGCGGTAGAGATAGCTGCCGCCGTCGTTGTTCGATCCGATGCTGCCGTAGACGCTGGAGATCGAGACGATCAGTTTGCGCTCGCTGGCGAGGATATTGTCGATGAAGGCTTCGGCGATGCGGATGGGAGCGAGCGTATTTACCCCCAACAGCTGCTCCCAGGCCTCGTAGTCGAGATCGCCGAAGCTGCGATCGCGCGGCCCGATTACGCCGGCATTGTTGATGAGAAGGTCGATCGGCACCCCTTCGAGTTCGCGCACCAGGTGGCCGAGCTGTTTGGGATGGGTGACGTCGAGCTTATGAACGGTCACCTCGCCTGGCAGCGTCAGCAATCCATGAGCGCTCTTGGGCTCGCGGCAGGTGGCATGCACGCGCCAGCCCATCTCGGCGTACTGGCGCGAGAATTCCAGGCCAATACCCCTGCCCGCCCCAGTGATAAGAACGTTCCCCGACCGAGCCATTCTCCATTCCCCTCCCAGACGCGCGCCGGCGCCCGCTAGCTCATGCGCTCGATGGCAACCGCCGTGGCCTCGCCGCCACCGATACACAGCGAGGCCACGCCGCGCGCCACGTCGTACTTCTCCAGCGCGTTGATTAGCGTCACGATGATCCGGGCGCCAGACGCACCGACCGGATGGCCGAGCGCGCAGGCGCCGCCATGGACGTTGACCTTGTCATGCGGCAGGTCGTGCTCGCGCATCGCCGCCATCGTAACCACGGCGAAGGCTTCGTTGATCTCGTAGAGATCGGCGTCCTTAGCGCTCCAGCCCGCCTTCTCCAGTACCTTCTGGATGGCGCTCACCGGCGCGGTGGTGAACCAGGCCGGCTCTCCGGCGTGCGTCGCATGCGCGACGATCCGCGCACGGGGGCTAAGGCCCCGCTTCTCGGCCTCGGATGCCTTCATCAGGATGAGCGCTGCCGCGCCGTCGGAGATCGAGCTCGAATTGGCCGGCGTCACCGTGCCGTCCTTGGCAAAGGCGGGTTTGAGGTTCGGGATCTTGGTGAGGTCGGCGGAGAACGGTTGCTCGTCCCTATCGACCACCGCCTCGCCTTTGCGGGTCTTGACCGTCACCGGCTCCAACTCGTTGCCGAAGGAGCCATCCTCATTCGCAGTCTTGGCACGTTTCAGCGAGGTGATCGCAAACTCGTCCTGGGATTCGCGGGTGAACTGGAAGTGCTGCGCGGTTTCCTCGGCATAGGTGCCCATGAGCCGTCCCGGCTCGTAGGCGTCCTCCAACCCGTCGAGGAACATGTGGTCCCAGACCTTCGCATGACCCATGCGCATGCCGGCGCGCGCCTTATCCATTAGGTATGGCGCGTTGGTCATGCTCTCCAATCCGCCGGCCACCACGACATCGCTGGCTCCGGCGGTGATGAGATCGTGGGCAAACATCGCAGCCTTCATGCCCGAGCCACACATTTTGTTGATAGTCGTGGCCCCGGCGTCCCAGGGAATACCTGCACCGTGCGCGGCCTGACGCGCCGGTGCCTGGCCGAGGCCGGCCGGCAGCACGCAGCCCATGATCACTTCATCGACGTCTTCCGGCTTGACACCGGCGCGCACCAGCGCGCCTTTCACGGCCACCGCGCCGAGCTCAGTCGCCTTGGCGTCCTTGAGCGAGCCCTGGAATGAGCCCATCGGTGTGCGTGCACCATCGACGATGACAATCGGGTCTTTGCCGTTCTCGGCCATGGGAAGTCCTCCTTTGGGAGCCGTCCTCGGCCCCTATCTGACATTGCTCTGCAACACGATCAAGCAAAGCGCTGGACCGATCCTGCAGCCCAGCCATACCGCCAGCGCCTAGCTTCAGACCGCGCTGCCGTCCTTGCGGGTGAACGTGAAGGCGCCGTCGATCCGTCGCCCATGCAGATCGACGTCTGGATAATGGACCTCTTCGTCCGGATGGCGGTCGCCAATCTCGAGATAGAGCGCGTCCTTGTCGCTCCGGTTGACGAGATTGTGGCCATCGGCCTTGCCGGCCGCAAACCCGGCGGCCATGCCTGGGCCAAGCACCTGCTCGCCCGCATCGGTCACCAGGGTCAATTGGCCTTCCAGCACGTAGACGAACTCATCCTCATGGACATGCCAATGCCGCAGCGCCGAACCAGCACCGGGTTTCAGGCGCACCAAGTTGACCCCGTAGTGCGTCAGCCCCGCGGCGTCGGCCAGCGCCTGTTTCTCCCGCCCTTCGGCGACGGGCTTGTACTCGTCAGGATAGGCCGACCCCAGTCGGATATCGACCGTCGCCGGGTCCAGTGCAGGCGCTCTCACTTCCAAGTTCCCCATCACGCCGTCTCCTTGAAGAGCTCGCGACCAATCAACATGCGGCGCACCTCGCTGGTGCCGCCGCCGATCTCGTAGAGCTTGGCATCGCGCAACAGGCGGCCTGTCGGGTATTCGTTGATATAGCCGTTGCCGCCGAGGATCTGGATCGCATCGAGCGCCATCTCGGTCGCCCGCTCCGCGCAAAACAGCGCCGCGCCAGCCGCATCCTTGCGCGTCGTCTCGCCCCGGTCGCAGGCCTTGGCCACCATGTAGACGTAGGCCTTGGACGCATTCATCTTGGTATACATATCGGCGATCTTGCCCTGGATGAGCTGGAACGTACCGATTGCTTGGCCGAATTGCTCGCGCTCGTGAATGTACGGGACCACCACGTCCATGCAGGCCTGCGCGATGCCAATGGCACCGGCGGCGACGATCACGCGCTCGTAGTCGAGCCCGCTCATCAACACGTTGACACCCTTGCCCTCGCCTCCCAGCAAGTTCTCTTCCGGCACCTCGCAATCCTCGAAGACCAGCTCGCCGGTAGGCGAGCCGCGCATGCCGAGTTTGTCGAGCTTCTGGGCAACAGAGAAGCCCTTCCATCCGCTCTCGACGATGAAGGCGCTCATGCCGCGCTTGCCTGCGTCGGGATCGGTCTTGGCGTAGACCACCAGCGTTTCGGCCACCGGCCCGTTGGTGATCCACATCTTGGTGCCGTTGAGGACGTAGCGATCGCCCATCTTATCGGCGCGCAGGCGCATTGAAACCACGTCGGAACCGGCATTGGGCTCCGACATGGCAAGCCCGCCGACATGCTCGCCGGAAAGCAACTTGGGCAGGTATTTCCGCTTCTGCTCCTCGGTGCCGTTGCGGCGGATCTGGTTGACGCAGAGATTGGAATGCGCGCCGTAGGAAACGCCGACCGCGCCCGAAGCCCGGTGGATCTCTTCGACCGCGACGGTGTGCTCCAGATAGCCCATGCCGGCGCCGCCATACTCTTCTTCCACGGTGATCCCATGCAGCCCCAGCGCGCCCATCTTGGGCCACAGATGACGCGGGAACTCGTCGGTGCGATCGATCTCGGCGGCCAGGGGCGCGATCTCATCGGCGGCGAACGTCATCACCTGATCGCGCAGCATGTCGACATGCTCGCCGAGATCGAAATTGAGCGCGGGAAGCTGGTTGGGGATCATCGGGGTCTCCCTCCAAGTTCAGACGGACGCCCTATTGGCGCCGCGACGGCACGGGGGTCTGTCATCTGAGGTATTTGCGGAACTCCGGCTTACGCTTTTCCGACTGCGCCTTAACGCCTTCCTTCGATTCCTCGGTCTCATAGTAAAGGCTGAGCGCCTGCATGCCCATGCTCGAAAGCCCGCGGATATGCTCGCTCTCGGCGTTGAAGGAGCGCTTGGCGATGGCGAGCGCGGTGGGGCTCTTCTCGTTGATCTCCGCGGCCCATTTGGCGACCTCGGCGTCGAGCTCATCGTGCGGCATGACAGCGTTGACCAGGCCCATTTCGAGCGCCTCCTGCGCCGAATAGCGGCGGCAGAGATACCAGATCTCGCGCGCTTTCTTCTCGCCAACGACGCGCGCCAGATAAGCCGTACCGAAGCCCGGATCGACCGAGCCCATCTTGGGCCCCACCTGGCCGAAGATCGCCTTGTCGGAGGCAATCGTAAGGTCGCACATCACCGCCAGCACGTTGCCGCCGCCGATCGCGTAGCCCTGGACGCGCGCGATCACCGGCTTGGGCACGTCGCGGATCAGGCTCTGCACTTCCTCGATCGGCAGGCCAATGGTGCCGCGGCCCTCATACTGGCCGTCATGGGAAGACTGGTCGCCGCCGGTGCAGAAGGCCTTCTCGCCGGCGCCGCCGAGCACGATCGTGCCGATCGACTTGTTCCAGCCGGCGCGCCCGAAAGCGTCGATCAGCTCTTCGCAGGTGATCCCGCGAAAGGCGTTGTACTTTTCCGGCCGATTGATAGTGATCCAGGCGGTGTTGTCCTTCTCCTCGTAGAGGATGTCCTCATACGTCGTCTTTGGGCTCATGCTGGCGTTCCCTCGTCGCAGTTGCGCCGGTTGTCGCCACCGGCCTCGGATTGGTCGTCGTCGCTCTCCGGCAATTGAAAGGCAGTCGGCCCGGCCGCTCAAGCGGTCTCTTCGAAGAGCTCGCGGCCGATCAGCATGCGCCGGACCTCCGAGGTACCGGCGCCGATCTCGTAGAGCTTGGCGTCGCGCAAGAGACGCCCCGTCGGGTACTCGTTGATGTAGCCGTTGCCGCCGAGGATCTGCACCGCGTCGAGCGCCAATAGCGTGGCCTTCTCCGCGCAATAGAGGATCACGCCGGCGCTGTCCTTGCGCGTCGTCTCGCCGCGGTCACAGGCCTTGGAGACCATGTAAGCGTAGGCCTTGCAGGCATTCATCGTCGTGTACATGTCGGCGATCTTGCCCTGGATGAGCTGAAACGTCCCGATCGGCTGACCGAACTGCTCGCGCTCGTGGATGTAAGGCACAACGACATCCATGCAGGCCTGCATTATGCCGGTCGACCCGCCGGCCAGCACCACGCGCTCGTAGTCGAGCCCACTCATCAGCACGTTGACGCCCCGGCCCTCACCGCCCAGCACGTTCTCCTCCGGCACCTCGCAATCTTCAAAGACCAGCTCGCAGGTGTTCGAGCCGCGCATGCCGAGCTTGTCGAGTTTCTGCGCCGTGGAGAAGCCCTTAAAGCCCTTTTCCACCAGGAAGGCCGTTATACCGCGCGGCCCCGCCTCGGGGTCGGTCTTGGCGTAGATCACCAGCGTATCGGCATCGGGCCCGTTGGTGATCCACATCTTGGTACCGTTGAGGACATAGCGGTCGCCTCTTTTGTCGGCGCGGAGACGCATCGAGACGACATCGGAACCCGCCCCCGGCTCCGACATGGCCAGCGCCCCCACATGCTCGCCGGAGACCAGCTTGGGCAGATACTTCGCTTTCTGCTCGTCGGTGCCGTTGCGGCGGACCTGATTGACGCAAAGGTTCGAATGCGCCCCGTAGGAAAGCCCCACCGAGGCCGAAGCGCGGGAGACCTCCTCCATCGCCACCACATGCTCAAGATAGCCCATGGCGGCGCCGCCATACTCCTCCTCCACGGTGATGCCGAGGATGCCGAGATCGCCCATCTTGCGCCACAGATCCGCCGGGAACTCGTTGCTGGCATCGATGTCAGCGGCGCGCGGCGCGATCTCGTCGGCGGCGAAGGTCATCACCTGGTCGCGCAGCATGTCGACGTGTTCGCCGAGATCGAAGTTGAGCGCGGGGAGTTGGTTGGGGATCATTGGATCGTCTCCGGATCGTATCGCTGGCGAAGGGCCTCGCCGGGTTCTGGATCAGCGGCGCGACCGGATTTGGCCGCAGCCGCCAGACTTAGGTTCAGTCCTTTGCAGACTGTGACTTAGGTTCAGTCCTTTGCAGACTGTGTTGTGTCGACCTCGATCATCGAGAGGCGCCAGCGGCCGCGTTCACGCACATAGCGCAAATCGAAGCGCACAACGCGCGGCTGCGTGTGGAACCAACCAAGTAGCCTGAGCTCGCCACGGGCGTCGACCTCCGGCGGCCGGCGCCAGAGCGGCTGGAGATTGAGTGCGGGCGCCAGATCGACGCGTTGTCTGATCAGCGGTGCAAAGGCCTGGCGCAGCTTTGCGGTCGAATACCGGCGGCGCAACCTGTAGGACGACTGCGACCACAACACACTGAAATTTCTCGTCAGCACCGCATTGTTGAGTGTCACCAACGTCACTTTCACCATGCTTGACGCGCGTTTGCCGCTCGGCGCCGGCGGCAGCTTGCTTGGAATTTTCTTGCCCGCCTTGGCGCCTTTCGCAGCGGCCGCCGCGGCATCGATCGTGACCGTGGGTGGTGACACCGCGAGCATCGTCCCGGCCACCAGCGCAAGAACCCAGCCACGCTTCGTCCGGCGCCATTGCGGGCTCACCGGTCGTCGCGGCCGTGCAGGGCCATGATGGTCTGGATCGAGGTGACGCACATAACCTCCTTGCCGTCCTTGGTGCCGAAGACGTTGGATTCCACGACAGTGATCGTGCGGCCCGGTTTGATCACCCTGGCCCGGGCAGTCATTTTATCACCAAGCCCCGGGCGGATGATGTTCAACTTGTACTCCACCGTCAGCACCGAGGCATCCGCGGGCATCAGGCTAAATGCCGCATAGCCGGCCGCGTTGTCAGCCAGCGTGGCGAGCGCCCCACCATGCACGAAGCCGTGCTGCTGAGTCAGCTCCGGGCGGTATGGCAAGTGGATTTCGCAGAAGCCGGGCTCGACAACGGCGATCTCCGCGCCGATAAACGCCATGAAGGGCTGCCGCGCGAAGGACTCGCGCACCCGCGTCTCGAACTCTGGATTTGCCGGTTGAAACGCGCCCATCATTGCCGCACCGCCCTCGCCCGCGCCTGACAATACCTGCTGGAGTTTTAATTGACGTTTACGTAAACGTCAAGATTACCAAGCCCAAAGCCAAGCTCTCAAACGAGATCGCTCAGGCAGCTATTTCAGTTCCTTGAGGCGCGCGTGGCAGCGCTTTTCGACCGCGTCCAGCTCTTCCAAGGTAACTTCGATATCCTCGCGCTGCTGCTTGAGCATCGCACAGCGTTCGCGGATCTTAGCGATGAAAAAGTCGAGCTGCGCTTTCTCGCCAGGCTCGCTGTCGTACATGTTGATGATCCCGCCCACTTCGGCGAGTGAAAAGCCTAGGCGCTTCCCGCGCAGGATCAGCTTGAGCCGCGTGCGATCGCGTTGGTCATAGATACGCGTCTGTCCGCGACGCTTGGGCGACAGCAGGTTCTGATCCTCATAGAACCGGATAGCACGGGTGGTGATGTCGAATTCCTGCGCGAGTTCGGTGATTGAAAACGTCGCCTCTGCGTCTCTATCCAAACGCGCCACGGGTGCGCTCATTCGGTCTCTCCTGCTTGCGTGTCGGCGGGACAGTGCGCCCTTCGTCGGATCGCGCAGTCTCAACGCACAGCTTTACGTTTACGTTAACGTATACTTATGTAGCACAATCACGAGATGTCAATCGGGTGCGGTCACCATCAACGATACCAGTGCGCTGGCGACGTGGCGGCGCTTCTCGCCCTAGACTGCAAAGGCTTCCGCGCGCGACACGGTGATACTGCGGCCAAGGCGGACCACCTCGCCATGCGCCTCCAATCGGTCGCCCAGGGCGGGGCCGAGGAAATTCACTTTGTACTCGATCGTCAAAATGCCGCTGCCGGCGGCAACCAGCGTGCCGGCCGCCGCGGCCGCCGCGTTGTCGCAGAGCGTTCCGACGACCCCGCCATGCAGGAACCCATTCTGCTGGTTAAGCTCGTCGCGGTACGCAACGCCGAGCACAACCCTGCCCGGCTCGACGGCGCGCAACTCGGCTCCGATCAGCGCCATGAAGCCTTGCCGTTTGAGCGCCGCACGGACGAAATCCTCATAGTGTGGGTTCTGCGGCGTGAAGCCCGTCATTCCGGCATCCGACTACACCAGGAAAAGCGTGGCAAGCCCGAGGAAGGCCAGGAACCCGATCACATCCGTGACCGTGGTCAGAAATACGCTCGAGGCAATCGCCGGGTCGACGCCAAGTCGCTCGAGCCCTAGTGGTATCAATGTGCCCGACAGCCCAGCGACGATCAAATTCACCATCATCGCGCTGGCGATAACGCCCCCGAGTGGCACGCTTTGGAACCAGAGGCCGGCGCAGATACCGGCCAGCACCGCAAACAAAATCCCATTGATCGCGCCGACGAACAGCTCTTTAAAGACGAAGCGCCAGGCGTTTTGCCTGGAAAGCTCGCGCATGGCGAGCGCACGCACGGCGACGGTGAGTGTTTGAGTGCCGGCATTGCCGCCCATCGACGCCACGATGGGCATCAGCACGGCAAGCGCCACAATTTCCTTGATCGTGCCCTCGAACAGCCCGATCACGACCGAAGCAAGGATTGCGGTCAGGAGATTGACCGCCAACCAGGAAAAGCGCGAGCGCGCCGTGTCCATAAGGGCGTGGTAGACATCGGCCTCGCCGACGCCGGCGAGCAACATCAAGTCTTCCTCGGCCTCCTCATGGATCACGTCGACCACGTCGTCGATGGTGATGATCCCGACCAGCCGGCCGCCCTCATCGACCACCGGCGCCGAAACAAGGTCGTGCTGGCGGAAGAGGCGGGCGACCTCCTCCTGGTCGGTAACCGCCGGAATGGGAAACATCTTCCCGGCCGTGATCTGGCGCACACGCACCGGCCGTCGCGTACGCATGATCCGGTTTAGCGGGATCGTGCCGACGGGTTGATGCCTGGGGTCGACCACAATGATGTCGTAGAAATCCTCCGGCAGATCCGTCGACTCGCGCATATGGTCGATGGTCTCGCCGACCGTCCAATAGGCCGGAATAGCCACCAGTTCGCGCTGCATCAGCCGGCCGGCGCTATCCTCGGGGTAGCTGAGATATTCTTCGACAAGCGCCCGGTCCTCCGCCGGCAGGGCGTCAAGGACTTGCTGTTGGACCTCTTCGTCGAGGTCCTCAAGCACGTGTACCGCGTCATCGGAATCGAGCTCGGAGACGGCGGCCGCCGTTTCCGCCGCGCCCAGTTGCTGGACCACTTCTTCGCGCACCGATTCATCGAGTTCGGTCAGCACCTCGGCGTCGAGTTGACCCCGCATAACATCTATGAAGCCGCGCCGGAGGGCAGGATTGAAGCGCTCGATCAGGTCAGCCTGATCGGAATAATGGAGCGGCCGCACCAAGCGGCGAACACGGGCCGCATCACCCGCGACAAGTGCCTCTCGGGTGGCGCGGGCGACGCCGGTTGTCAATCCGTAGAGTGGCTCCGCTTCACCGCCGCTTTCGGTTTGCGGGTTCGCGACCGTTTCGCTCGGCTCGGCCACCGCCAAACTCCTTTTTTGCGGATACTGCGCAAACACAACAGGCCCGCGCAGATCAGGCAGCGGGCCCCCAGGGCATGCAGCGTCATCGCCGGCGCGGGACCAAGCCCCACCGCCGATCCTTGATCTCGACTAGGCGCGCCCCAACTGCATACTGTCCCTGGATCGGCCGCTGATTTCCGGTGCTCGCGCGGCATAGCAAAATGGCGGGGAAAGCTCAAGGAAAGGCGGCGAAAAGATGCCGGATTCTAAAGCGATCCTCGCGCCCGGTATCGATTGGCGTATCAGCAACACGCCTGTCGAGTATGAGGCCGCGGTGGCGGAAATGGAACGCCGGGTCGCGGCGATACGGGCCGGCGATGCGGGAGACACCGTTTGGCTGCTCGAACACCCGCCGCTCTACACAGCTGGCACCAGCGCCAAAGAGGCCGACCTGTTGGACCCGGACCGCTTGCCTGTCTACCGCACGGGCCGCGGCGGTCAGTTCACCTATCACGGTCCCGGCCAACGGGTCGCCTATGTGATGCTCGATCTTAAGCGGCGCGGCGGCGACGTCCGGGCCTTCGTCCGTGATCTTGAAGAGTGGGTCATCGAGACACTGGCCGCGTTCAACGTCACCGGCGAGCGGCGCACCGATCGCATCGGCATCTGGGTCGACCGTGGCGGCGGCCGCGAGGACAAGATCGCGGCGATCGGCGTGCGGGTCCGCCGCTGGGTCAGCTATCACGGAATCGCCATCAACCTCGAACCCGATCTCGGCCATTTCGAAGGTATCGTCCCCTGCGGCATAGCGGCGGGAGAACACGGTGTCACTTCGCTGGTCGATCTCGGCATTCCGGTCACTATGCCGGAGCTCGACGGCGCCCTTAGAGCAGGCTTCCGCAAGGTTTTTGGCGCCTAGATTAAGTTCGCGTCACGCCAGATCACTGTGACACGATCGTGCTCTAGGGCGTCGGCGCCTCCACACCTGCTTCCTCTTGCGCTCGCACGGCGGCAAAGCCGGTCATGTTGAAAACGCCCCGCGCGGTGACGGCGGGGGTCAGGATATAGACCGGCTTCGCCGCGCCGATGAGGATTGGCCCCACCGTGATGCCGCCGCCGAGGCTGGTCGCCAGGGTCAACGATATGTTGGCTGCATCAAGATTGGGCATCACCAGCAGATTGGCCTGACCGTCAAGGCGGCTATTCGGAAAGATCTCGGCCCGCAGCTCCGGATCGAGCGCGGCGTCGGCGTGCATCTCGCCCTCGACCTCAAGATCGGGTGCACGTTCACGAATGAGTTTCAGCGCCGATTGCATCTTGCGGGCGGACGGCGTATCGGCGCCACCGAAATTGGAATGCGACAGCAGCGCCACTTTGGGCGTGATACCGAAGCGTTCGACCTCCGCGGCCGCCCGTGTGGTCAGGTCGGCCAGCTCCTGAGCGGTCGGGTCAGGGTTCACGTGCGTGTCGATCATGAAAAAGGCGCCTTTGGGGACCACCGCGACCGAGAGTGCGGCGAAATCCTCGACATCATCGGCAAGCCCAATGATCTCGCGCACATGGACCAAATGCTCATCGAAACGGCCGACGGTGCCGCAGATCATGGCGTCGCTCGCGCCCTGCGCCACCATGAGCGCCGCGATCACGGTTGGATTGGTGCGCACCTGCATGCGCGCCTCGTCGGGGGTGACGCCCTGCCGCTGCGCAAGTTCGTGATAGAAGGTCCAGTATTCGCGATAGCGTGGGTCGTCTTCGGGATCGATCAGTGCGCAGTCGCTCCCCGGCTTGAAGCGAAGCCCCAGCTTTTTGACCTGCCGCGCGACCACCGCCGGCCGGCCGATCAAAATCGGCGTGCAGACCTGTTCGTCGAGAGCGGCCTGAACGGCACGCAGCACGCGCGGATCCTCCCCCTCCGAGAAGGTGACACGCATCGCCTGGCGACGCGCCCTGGCGAATATCGGCTGCATGAGCATGCCGGACTGGAAGACGAAGGCTTCCAGGCGCGTGCGATAGGCCTTGAGGTCCTCGATCGGCCGCGTTGCGACGCCGCTCTTCATTGCCGCCTCTGCGACGCGAGGCGCCAACGCGGAGATCAATCGCGGATCAAAGGGTGCCGGGATCAAGTGGTCGCGCCCGAAACTACTCGCCCTGCCGCCATAGGCCTTCGCAGTCTGCTCGGCTTCCTCTTGCCGGGCGAGATCAGCCAACGCTTCGACGCAAGCCACCTTCATTTCATGATTGATTTCCGTGGCGCCGACGTCGAGCGCGCCCCTGAAAATGAAAGGAAAACAAAGCACGTTGTTGACCTGATTTGGGTAGTCGGAACGGCCGGTCGCCACAATCGCATCGGCGCGCGCGGCCATCGCCTCATCGGGCATGATTTCGGGGACCGGATTGGCGAGCGCCAGAACCAGCGGATCCTTCGCCATGCGCCCGATCATCTCCGGCTTGAGCACACCGCCCACCGAGAGGCCAAGGAATATATCAGCGCCTTCGATCGCCTCGCCCAGCGTACGGGCATCGGTATCCTGCGCATAGTTCGCAAGATGCGCGCCCAAAGCCGGCTTACGGCCTCTCCAGACCACACCGTCGACATCGGTCAGGGTCACATTCTCTTTCGGCAATCCGATTTCGACCAGCAGCCCGACACAGGCCAGCGCCGCCGCACCCGCGCCTGACGTCACCAGTTTCACCGATTTCAGATCCTTGCCCGTCAGCGCCAGACCGTTTCGCACGGCCGCCGCGACGATAATCGCCGTGCCGTGCTGGTCATCATGAAGGACCGGAATGTTCATGCGCTCGCGCAATCGCTGCTCGATCTCGAAGCATTCGGGCGCCTTGATGTCTTCCAGATTGATCCCGCCAAAGGTCGGCTCCAGTGCCGCCACCACCTCCACGAACCGGTCTGTCTCGGTCGCATCGACCTCGATGTCGAAGACGTCGATATCGGCGAATTTCTTGAAGAGCACAGCCTTGCCTTCCATCACCGGCTTGGCCGCGAGTGGTCCGATCGCGCCCAGGCCGAGCACCGCCGTGCCGTTCGAGACGACCGCGACCAGGTTAGCTTTGGCCGTCAACGTGGCGGCTGCGGCGGGGTCGGCGACTATCGCCTCGCACGCCGCCGCAACGCCTGGCGAGTATGCGAGCGACAGATCGCGTTGCGTCGATAGCGGCTTGGTTGCGACAACCTCGATCTTCCCCGGGCGGGGCTCGCGGTGGTATCGAAGCGCGCTCTGCGCCAATTGCTCGGCCATTGGTCCCCCATCAGGCTACGGCGGCCGTGTGCGGTTCCGCACCGGCAACGCCTCGCGCAGTTTAGTCTCCGTATCCGTCTATCCGGTAAAGGTTTGGCGGGCCGGGCGGTTATTCGGCAGCGGCGGTTGAGGCATCGTTGCCTTCAGCCTCTTCGCGCATGAAGATGCAGAGCCAATCGGCGAGCAGCGCCGGCATCGGCGCGCCTTCGATTTCGATCTTATTACGCGTGCGGATCACATAGCGCCCGTCACCCTTGTCCGCCGCGCCAAGCAGTGTTTGGCGATTCCGGATTCGGCTTCCCACCGGGACCGGCGACATGAACCGCACGCGCTCGAAACCGAAATTAATTCCGTGGGCGATCCCCCCTGGCAGCAACTGGTTCTGATAGGCGAAGTGGCTGAGCAGGGAAAGCGTCAGAAAACCGTGCGCGATGGGCTGGCCATAGGGCCCTTCCGCTGCCACCGCCGGGTCGATATGCAGCGGGTTCCGGTCCTCGGTAACCTCGGCGAACCGGTCGATCCGATCCTGATCAATGGTCATCCATTCAGTCACACCGATTTCCTTGCCGATAAAGGACTGGATGTTGTCGATGTGATATTCGCTCGCTTCGCTCATCAAACCGGGCCTGCCAGCGTGGGTATTTCTCGTTTCAGAAGCACTATACCGCCTGCGCCCACCATCGCCAGTAGCCGATCAAAGCGTCGGGCGTTGATCGAAGCCGGCGACGGCCGCACCCGCAACTTCATCCTCCCCTGCAGGATGCTCTTCGATCTGTTTGACGCGCGCGGCGACCGGCCCCGACCGGCACGCCTCGATCATCTCGTTTACCGCCTCTGGCGGACCGATCAGCAATGCTTCGACCGTGCCCGTGCGGCGGTTCCTGACCCAACCGGCCAGACCGCGTGCCCGGGCCTGGTCGATGGCCCAGCCTCTGTACCAGACGCCTTGCACGCGGCCATGGACGACGACGCGCACCGCGATGTGATCAGGATTTGCCGTCATGAATGCTTCTTCGCTCTTGGGCCGACGCCCCAATCCACTTTGCCCAAATGCCCAACTCCGCTACCGTCCGCGGCTGCGAAGCTTCTGCGCAAGGAAATCCCAAACCATGTCGCAACTCAAGACAACCGAACGGACCCGCGTCAAGCGCCTGCCCGATCGCGGCCGCCACGACCGGGAGACGGTCAACGCCATCCTCGACGCGGCCCTGATCGCTCACGTCGCTTACGAAAAGGACGGGGAGCCAGCGGTGTTGCCGACCGCGCATTGGCGCACAGGTGATACACTTTACATTCATGGTCATTCGAAGAATGCCATGCTTCATGCGGCGCGCGGCAAGCCAATCAGTATCTGCGTGACACTTCTAGATGGATTGGTACTTGCCCGATCGGGCTTTCATCATTCGATCAACTATCGCTCGGTGGTCATCTACGGTACCGCCCGCGACATCACCGATCCCAATGAGAAGATGGCGGCGCTCAAGGTCTTTACGGACAAGATCGCGCCGGGTCGCTGGGATGAAATCCGCCCGCCCAATGCGCAGGAGCTCAAGGCCACGATGGTGCTGGCCATCCCGATCGAAGAAGCGTCTGCCAAGATCAGATCCGGCCCGCCCGTCGATGATGAGCAGGATTATGCACTGCCGGTTTGGGCGGGCGTGGTGCCGATCGATCGGATTGCAGGGGTTGCGGTGCCCGACGACCGGCTGCCGAAAGGCACGCCGCTGCCGGACTACATCGATCATTTCAATCGGATGGGGCGCTAAGCCGAGCTATTCGCCGACCGTCACACGCGGTGTACCCCGATCGGCGACCGCCCATTCCACGCGCGCCGAAAAATGCCCCGCCAACAGTCCTGAGAGCGCGGCGGCTGCATCCTCGGCCGCGTGCGCACCAGAACCCGCGATGGACTGCACGGTGATAACCGCGCGGCGCGTTGCCGTGGCGGTCGCGGTGCGGTCGTCCTGATACCAGTTCCAGCGCCGGCACAAGACGTGCCGCTGATCGGCATAGACGACCTCGCCGGGTTTGGGCGGATCTTCCTTGCGCTCGGCATCCCCGAGCGCGATGAAGCTGTCATCGGCACGCGAGAAACGAAAGGCGAGCGGCGGTGCGATCTTGTCAAGATCGTCCGCGCCGGCCGGCATCCGATAGACAACCGAAACGGCGTTATAGAGGTCGACCAGTGCGTTGACCCGCGGCAGCGTGCCATGACGCTGAATGTGCCGGATCAGGCGCTCGACCGAAGGCCGGTAACTGGTTTTTCGAATACCGAAGCCCTTATAGGCTTGGCGCCACGCGGCAACTTCCGCGATCTCTGAAACCGGCCGGCCGCCCCATTCATCTGCTAAAGCGGACTCAGCGGCGCTGACATAATCTTCTATGTCCTTCGGCAGATGGTCGGGGATTGCAAGGTCGTGCGCCACCACCACAGCGACCCGATACTCCGGGAACCGCTCAAGCACATCCTCGATGGACAGCACGACGTCTGGCATTTTGGTCAATCGTGAAACCGCGGCCGGTTCGCGCGCCGACGGGATCTATTCGAACTCCAGGATAACCTGGTCGACCGCGAGCGAATCGCCGGGAGCGGCATAAAGCGTCTTTACCGTGCCGTCGCGTTCGGCCCGCAAAACGTTCTCCATCTTCATTGCCTCGACCACCGCCAACACCTCGCCCGACTTAATCTCGCGGCCGGGCTCCACGGCGACCGAAGACAACAACCCCGGCATCGGGGATAGCAGAAATTGCGATGTGTCCGGAGGCGGTTTCACCGGCATCGTCGCCGCAAGCTCAGCCGTGCGCGGGGATACGACGCGGACGACTAGTTCCGAGCCTCCGTGATAGATGCGGTACCCAACACCCAGCTTGTCAATTTGGACCGTGAGCGAAACCCCGTCGACCGCGCCGCGAAACATGCTTTCGCCAAGCTCCCAATCGCTTTCCAGCCTGACATGCCGTCCTTCGATCTCGAGCTCGAAACCGCCATGGACCGGCACTACGACAACCTTGAGAACGTGATCGCCGATCATCACCGCCCAGCGATCGGGCAGATGGCGTTCGTGACCATCCAGCGCGCCAGAGATTGCGGCATCGCGTTCGGCATAGCGCCGGTGCACGGCGGCCGCTACGGTGGCTAGTGGAACCGGATCCTGGTCGGGCAGCGCTTCGCCGGTGAAGCCGCCGGGATATTCTTCGGCGATGAAATTGGTCGTAAGGCGGCCCTCGCGAAATCGCGGATGGGCGATCAGGGCGGACAGGAAGCTAATATTGTGGCTCAGTCCCCGGATATAAAAACCGTCAAGTGCCTCTTGCATTCGGTCGGCCGCAGTTTCGCGATCAGGCCCATAGGTGATCAGCTTTGCGATCATCGGATCGTAGAACATGCTGATCTCGCCGCCCTCGCCGACGCCTGTATCGACCCGGACATTGCTAGTTTCTTCAGGCGGCTGAAAACGCACGAGCCGGCCGGTTGACGGCAGAAAGCCTCGGAACGGATCCTCCGCGTAAATCCTCGATTCGATCGCCCAGCCCTTGCGCGAAACCTCGTCCTGGCTCAGCGACAGCTTCTGGCCGTCGGCAACCCGGATCATCTGCTCCACTAAATCAAGGCCGGTGACGAATTCGGTCACGGGGTGCTCGACTTGAAGGCGCGTATTCATTTCCAGGAAATAAAAGTTGCGGTCTTTGTCGGCGATGAACTCGACCGTACCTGCCGACTGATAGTCGACCGCACGCGCCAGCGCCACCGCCTGCGCGCCCATGGCCTCCCGGGTCACCTCGTCGAGGAAGGGCGAGGGCGCTTCTTCGATCACCTTCTGGTGGCGCCGCTGGATCGAACACTCCCGCTCTCCCAGATGGATGATGTTGCCGTGGCTGTCGGCGAGCACCTGGATCTCAATGTGGCGTGGCTCTTCGACGAACTTCTCGATGAATATCCGGTCGTCGGCGAAGCTCGACTTAGCCTCATTGCGAGCAGATGCGAACCCCTCCTTGGCCTCCGCATCGTTGCGGGCGATCCGCATGCCTTTGCCGCCACCGCCGGCCGAGGCCTTGATCATTACCGGATACCCGACGTCGCGCGCGATCCGAACAGCCTCGCCCGCATCGGCTATCAGATCCATGTGCCCGGGGATTGTGCTAACGCCCGCTTTGGCCGCCAGCTTCTTGGAGGTGATCTTGTCGCCCATCGCCTTGATCGCCTTGATCGGCGGTCCGATGAAGGCGATACCGGCCGCCTCAAGCGCTTTCGCGAATGCCGCGTTCTCAGAGACAAAGCCATAGCCCGGATGGACCGCCTGCGCCTTGGCCTCCTTCGCGGCCGCGATGATCCGGTCAGCCACCAGATAGCTTTCGGCCGAGGGTGCGGGGCCGACGGCGACCGCCTCATCGGCCATTTCGACATGCAGTGCATCGATGTCGGCCTCGGAATAGACCGCCACCGTCCTGATGCCCATACGGCGGGCTGTACGGATCACCCGGCAGGCAATCTCGCCGCGATTGGCTATGAGGATCTTCTTGAACATTGGGGCCGGACGGTATCACGTGGCCCCCGTACGAAAAAGGCTCCAGCCACCTCGTCACTGGCGCGCGTCCCGATCGCTGAGAAGCGCCAATTTTCCGACTAGTCAACGTGATTTCGCACAAGCGACCTTGGCGGATATAGTCGCACTCGCACAAACACGTTTAGTTCAGGCGCGAGTATGACAAAGCCAGGCCCGATCGAGAGTTTTCACGCCCATGTCTATTATGACGCGGGGTCAAAGGCAGCGGCCACGCGCATCCGTGAAGCCGTCGAAGCGCGCTTCGAGGTTGTGATGGGGCGTTGGCACGATAAGCCCGTGGGGCCACATCCAATGTGGAGTTATCAAATTGCGTTCGCGTCCGAGCTTTTCGGCGAAATCGTCCCTTTCCTGGCACTGCACCGCGAAGGCCTAACCGTATTCGTTCATCCCAATACCGGAAATGCTCTCGCCGACCATACCGCGCATGTGATGTGGCTCGGCGTCTCACAAGAGCTTGACGTTTCCGTTCTCTCATAGCGCCCCTCCGGCGGACCAATGGCCCAATCCAACCCACCGACAATTGAAATACCCGAAGCGAGCGGCAGTTCGTCGGCACTGGTCGATCAGGTTATTGACTGGCTGATGGCTCAATCGCTCAAGACGACCGATATCGAGACTCTGTTCGAAGGCTGCTGCGATCGTCTTTACGCCGCGGGCATGCCGCTCTCCCGCGTCCATATCGCCTATCGAACCCTGCACCCAC
>Ga0209633_10000771_pt1 | contig 35510 bp, 25 predicted proteins | sample Cruoilmetagenom1_FD_187290 | JGI IMG/M metagenome (GOLD analysis project Ga0209633, IMG submission 187290) | Oil polluted marine microbial communities from Coal Oil Point, Santa Barbara, California, USA - Sample 1 (SPAdes) (version 2) | ecosystem: Environmental > Aquatic > Marine > Oil seeps ...
GATTGGCAAAGGTCGGTTGGGAATGGTTGAGAAATCGAAAGCAATAAAAATAAGTACATTAATTGACCCATGCTTGCTCTAATTTGAGAAAGATGCACCGCTACTATAAATATGTGCGGCATATTTCGAATGGCAATCAAAATATGCTCCTCAATTCGGCTAACAATAAACCGTATCGATAAGTGCGATGGTTGTAACCCACAATCAATGTTGTTGGACCATAACTAGGCTTCATGACCCACAGACTGCAAATTTTGTTAACCAATTTGCACTTTATTAGTGTCGCGTCGCCTATTCGATTTATGGCGTCACATACACCTTGGTGCTGCGTGATCTGCACGCCTGATGGGCAAGCGAGGTGTTCGGCCCCAGAGAAAAGCGGTTGCGTTCATGTTGTTTTGTATATGTGATACTTAAAAGAGTCTCTCGCAGTACTAATTGCCTAGATAGTCGTTCGTTTAGTGAGTGTAGGAGAGCTTTCTTTTTTGCGCGAATTCTGTTGCTTTCGCGACCAAAATCAACAAAATTATAGATTGTGGAGTACCGAAAAGCCTCTAATCCAGTGTCGTGACTCGCTGTCCAGAACGGACGGATTCATGAGCTTCGAGATTTGTTAGAGCGCCATAAAATTGCGATTGCTCAGGACCGAGGAAGAAGTCTGATATGCCGGCAATTCATCAAGATTTGGATGCGCGCTCATTGTTAGAGAATGAGTGCAGTAATCTAGAAGATTCAAATGTGCAGGGGCTCTTTGAAGAAGCGGCCCCTTTCATTCGACAAGTAAACTCAGCATCAGATATAGATACTCCGGGTGAAGAAGAGAGCTGCAACCGTGCTTTGGAGCGCCTGAGCGAGCTAAGCGACGTGATGGCAAATTATTCGTCGACTAGCGTGAAGGAAGTTGCGCTCAAAGTAGCTCTATATCGCGCTATTGCTCCCGAAGCGTCGTCGCACCAAGAATCCCCAACTGTTGATGAAAGGCTTCTTGTTTCAATAATTAGCGATATTGAGAATATTTCGTAGTGCTATAAATATTTCGGCCGAAATACAATTTCGACGTTACTCGTGATGTAATCCTCGCCCGTGAGGGTGGGGCGGATATTTTTACGCTGCCATTGCCGCATTTTTTCTGGGCACCCGGTGCTGGCTTGTGCGGATATCATGCGACCCTACGGGTCGCGCTTTGATAAGTAATTTCAGTCGAGGTCTATGATTTCCGCGCACTGCCGTTAAACGGCGAGCATTAGCCGGCGCGGTTGCGGACTCTCTTGATCCAGGAAGATCCCAATTTTTGGTCCCTCTACATTGAGCGCTTCAAAGCCTTAATTCTGCCGATTTTATGACTGGTTCCGCCAGCCCGCGCACTTAGTTCAGAACGTTACGCTGACAGTCAGCGTTTATAAATTTCTAATTGAAGTATTTCCGCCCAACGAAATAGGAGAGCGTTAAGCGCCATTGTAAGAGTTGAGCAATTTGAGTTAGGATACGTATTTCTTGGACTTAAATTTTATTACCTGATTGGGTTTCTGGGTGAAGCATTTTAAACTAAGCACAGGTGATTCGGGACTGAGCTCTTGTGAGATCACCGCAAATTTCGCGGATATTCACCCGCCGATAAGCGCCGCTCAAGCCGAAATCGAGGCTTCCCGGTGCATTTATTGTTATGATGCACCGTGCGTAAATGCGTGCCCGACCCGTATTGATATTCCGAAGTTTATTCATCAGATCCGGTCAGGCAATATTGAGGGGGCGTCACAGACCATCCTTTCTTCAAATATTATCGGAGGCACATGCGCACGCGCCTGCCCAACGGAAGTGTTATGTGAAGAAGTATGCGTTGTTCACCATACGGAGGGTGCGCCGATAAAGATTGGCGAGCTGCAACGCCATGCTGTTGACCTTCTGCTTGCGAAAGACGGCGCGCACCCATTTCAACGTGCGCCTTTATCTGGTTGCAACTTAGCTGTGATTGGGGCGGGTCCAGCAGGGCTTTCCTTTGCCCACCGATCCGCGATGCTGGGCCACGATGTTGTTGTTTTTGAAGCAAGGGCTAAGCCCGGCGGGCTAAATGAATATGGCCTAGCGGCGTATAAAATGACGGATGATTTTGCGCAACGCGAGGTGGAGTTTCTCCTTGGCATAGGAGGCATCAGTATTGAGCATGGCAAAGTGCTTGGCGATAATCTGTCGTTTGATGATTTGAGCCACAATTATGATGCAGTATTTATCGGCGCAGGGTTGGCGTCCGCGCACAGCCTTGGGATTGAGGGAGAGGGCTTGGCTGGTGTTGGTGACGCGCTCGATTTTATTGAAAGCATCCGTATGGCGCCGGAAAAATCGAACGTCCCGGTTGGTGACGATGTTGTCGTTATTGGCGGCGGCAACACTGCTATCGATGCGGCTGTACAAGCGAAGTGCCTAGGCGCACGTAATGTAACTTTGGTTTATCGGCGGGGGCCGGACGCCATGAGCGCTACGGGATGGGAGCAGGATCTGGCGGCCTCAAACGGTGTTGTCATGCGCCATTGGGCGTCGCCGCAGACCTTTTTAGGTGAGGGAGCAGTTGAGCGTGCAGTGTTCGACGGCACATGCCTAAATGATGGAAAATTGACACAGACTGGTGAAGTGTTCGAATTGCCCGCCGACATGGTGCTGAAGGCTATAGGCCAGACGCTGAATAGTGGCGCATTAGGCGAGCTTAGGCTTGACGGCGGTAAGATTGCTGTCGACGAGCAATATCAAACCTCCATACCCGGTGTCTATGCCGGTGGCGACTGCATTAAATCCGGCGAAGACCTGACCGTGCAGGCGGTTGAGGATGGCAAGCAGGCGGCAATCGCCGTAGATTTGATGTTGCGCCAGAAAATGTCGGGAGTGGCGGAATGAGCGACCTTGGTTCCACCATCGGCGGGGTCGAAAGCATTAATCCTTTCTGGCTCGCCTCCGCGCCGCCTTCAGACAAGAAGTATAATGTCGAACGGGCCTTTAAAGCTGGCTGGGGCGGCGCGGTTTGGAAGACGCTTGGAGAGGATCCGCCAGTAGTGAACGTCACTAGCAGGTATGGTGTACACAGATCACACGACCGCCGGATCATTGGTATCAATAATATAGAACTGATTTCCGACCGACCCCTAGACGTCAATTTGCGCGAGATTGAAGAGGTGCGGCGCGCGTGGCCGGACCGGGTCATCATTGGCTCGATCATGGCGCCGATGGACGAGAATGCCTGGAAAGAGCTTGCCGTCAAAGTCGCCAATTCCGGCGTGCAAGGCATTGAGCTGAACCTTGGTTGCCCCCATGGAATGTGTGAGCGCGGCATGGGCTCAGCGGTGGGCCAGGTTCCCGAATTTGTTGAACAGACAACGCGCTGGGTGCGTGAGGTTGTTGATATTCCCGTATTCACCAAGCTGACGCCGAATGTTACCGACATCATGATTCCCGCAACTGCGGCTAAAGCAGGCGGCGCCCATGCGGTGTCGTTGATCAATACGGTGAACTCCGTCATCAGCGTCGATCTTGATAATATGACGCCAATGCCGACCGTTGACGGGCGCGGCACCCATGGCGGCTATTGCGGCGAGGCGGTCAAGCCAATCGCGCTGCATATGACGGCGGAGATTGCCCGGCAGTCAGAAACGCAGGGCCTGGAGATTTCCGCAATTGGGGGCATTACCACATGGAGCGATGCGGCTGAATTTATCGCGCTTGGCGCGAGCGGCGTTCAGGTCTGTACTGCGGCGATGCTTTATGGCTTCCGCATCGTGGAAGACATGAATGAGGGCCTTGCCGCATTTATGCGCGATAAGGGCTATCGCTCGATTGCCGATTTTAGAGGGAAAGCCACGGCGCAAACGGTTGATTGGAATGCGCTTAATATCAATCACGATTTGAAAGCGCGCATTGATGATGAAGCTTGCATCGAATGCGGGCGCTGCTTCATTGCTTGCGAGGATACGTCGCATCAAGCGATCCGCATTGACGCGAAAGAATCAGGCGGGCGCAAGTTTACGGTAATCGACAAGGAATGCGTTGGTTGCAATCTGTGCATGCATGTATGTCCGGTCAAGGATTGCATCACGATGGAAGCAGTCGATACCGATCGGCCTTATGTGACATGGCCTGAGCATCCAAAGAACCCGCAGCGAAAAGCGGCTGAATAACAAATGCGAAACGGATGGCTTGCATGAAGCGGATCGGACATATTATTGGCGGCGAACATATTGCTGAAGGCGCCGCCAGTGGCCCGGTCTTTGATCCTGCGATAGGGCGTCAGAGCGGCGAGGTGATGCTCGGCGGCGCAGATGAAATTACCCGCGCTGTCGAGACTGCCAGTAAGGCGCAGCCGGATTGGGCGGCGACGCCACCGGCGAAGCGCGCAAGTGTGATGTTCGCTCTGCGCGAAGTAATGAACGCTCGCCGTGATGAGATCGCGCAGACAATCAGCGCTGAACATGGAAAAACCCATGATGATGCGCTTGGCGAAGTGACGCGTGCGATGGAAGTCGTTGAATTCGCGGCTGGCATTCCGCATTTGCTGAAGGGGGATTTTTCTCGTTCTGTCGCCGGCGGCGTTGACACAATTGCGGAGCGAGAGCCTTTGGGCGTTGTGTCTGGCGTCACACCGTTTAATTTCCCCTTCATGGTGCCGCTTTGGATGGTTCCCATGGCTCTTGCCTGCGGCAATACATTTGTCTTGAAGCCTTCTGAGAAAGATCCGTCTTCAGCGAACCTTATTCATGATATGTTAAGTGAGGCAGGTTTGCCCGCCGGCGTTCTCAACGTTGTTCACGGTGCGAAAGAGGCCGTGGATGCGGTGCTTGACCATCCCGCCATCGCGGCGGTGAGTTTCGTCGGATCAACGCCGGTCGCCGAATATATTTACGGCCGCGGTTGCGCCTCCGGAAAGCGCGTGCAGGCGCTAGGCGGCGCCAAGAACCATATGATAATTATGCCTGATGCTGATCTCGACCAGGCAGCAGATGCGCTGCTTGGCGCCGGGTTTGGCTCGGCGGGGGAGCGCTGCATGGCGATTTCTGTCGCGGTGCCGGTAGGTGAAGATACTGCCAATCGCCTTGTTGAAAAACTCGGGCCACGCGTGCGCGCACTAAAAATTGGACCGAGCACCGATGGCGAGGCTGAAATGGGCCCGCTGATAACCAAGGCGCATCGTGATCGTGTTGCTGGGTTGATTGGCGATGGTGAAAGCGAAGGCGCAAGAGTCGTTGTTGACGGCCGCGGCCTGACATTGCAGGGATATGAAGATGGCTATTGGCTCGGTGGATCTTTGATTGATCATGTAAAACCCGGTATGCGAGTTTATGATGAAGAGATATTCGGCCCGGTGCTGTCGGTTGTGCGTGCTAATGACTATGACGCCGCGGTCGATCTCATCCATGACAATCCATATGCCAATGGTACGGCGATCTTTACCCGCGATGGCGATGCAGCGCGCGACTTTACCTCGCGCATCAAGGTAGGCATGGTCGGCGTCAATGTGCCAATCCCGGTGCCGGTTGGCTATCATAGTTTTGGCGGCTGGAAGCGTTCTATTTTTGGCGCCCACGGCATGTACGGTACTGAAGCGATCCACTTCTATACCCGCCTTAAAACAATAACCACGCGCTGGCCCACGGGCATTCGCGCTGGCGCGGACTTTAAATTTCCGACTATGAATTAGGAGACAAATGACATGACGACATTGCGCGGCGGCCTTATTCAAATGGGCTTAAAAGGCTCAACCGATGACACGCCGGAAAATATCCGCCAGGCGATGATTGATGCGCACATTCCGCTAATAGAAAAAGCGGGACGGGGGGGCGTTCAGGTTCTTTGCTTCCAAGAGGTTTTTACTCAACCGTATTTCTGTCCCAGCCAAGACGTGAAATGGTATGAGGCGGCGGAATATATCCCAGATGGTCCCACCACGAAGCTGATGCAGGATTATGCAAAAAAATTCAATATGGTGATTGTCGTTCCAATTTATGAACGAACCAACGTTGCGGGCGTTTATTACAACACGGCGGCGGTTATCGATGCAGACGGATCTTACATCGGCAAATATCGTAAGACCCACATTCCGCAGGTTGCGGGATTTTGGGAAAAATTCTTCTTTAAGCCCGGCGCCTCCGAGTGGCCGGTCTTCAACACCGCCTATTGCAAACTCGGCGTTTATATCTGCTACGACCGGCATTTTCCGGAAGGTTGGCGAGCGCTGGCGTTGAACGGGGCAGAGTATATCGTCAATCCTTCCGCCACTGTGGCGGGGCTTTCTGAATATCTATGGAAGCTTGAACAGCCGGCGTCTGCGGTCGCCAATGGTTGCTGGATCGGCGCTATCAACCGCGTTGGCGTCGAAGAGCCTTGGGGTATCGGTGAATTCTATGGCCAAAGTTATTTTGTCAATCCGCGCGGGCAGATCGAGAAAGAAGCAAGCCGTGATCAGGACGAACTTATTGTTCACGACATGAACATGGATATGGTGAGAGAGGTGCGCGATCTCTGGCAGTTCTTCCGTGATCGGCGCCCTGATACATATGGACCGCTTGTGGCGAGTGAGTAGTCGTTGCGGGACATTATAAGAAAAAGGCGGATCGCCAATGAATGACGCCCCGGCATCAGCCGATGTTGCAAAAGAAAAAATTTACGATCCGGGTTTGTGGAATAAGGACCTCGCGCCGGCTGCTGCGTCTGCGCGCAATTGGGATGCACAGGCCTATGCCGCGCTCTGGATCGCGATGGTCGCGTGCGTTCCAACTTATCTATTGGCGGGCGGATTAATTGCGGCGGGCATGAACTGGTTTCAGGCCGTGCTGACGGTTTTCCTTGGCAACATGATCGTACTTTTGCCGATGCTGGCCATTGGCCATATGGGCGCAAAATATGGCGTGCCTTTCCCGGTGTTGCTGCGTTCGGCCTTTGGTCCGCAAGGCGCGAAGATTCCCGCCGTTGCACGCGGGCTTGTTGCGTGCGGTTGGTTCGGGATTAATACCTGGGTCGGCGGCTCAGCGATTTACGTGATCTTGAACACATTGACCGGAAATATGTTTGTCGGCTCGCCGCTTCCAATCCTTGGGATTGACTTGGCTCAGACGCTTAGTTTTCTCGTCTTTTGGGCAATGCATCTTTATTTTATCCGTAACGGAACGGAATCGATCCGGTGGCTGGAGGTGCTCGCAGCGCCATTTCTTCTGGCGATGGCGTTTGCGCTTCTTGCATGGGCGTATGTCACCGCAGGGGGCTTTGGGGAAATGCTTTCCGCGCCCTCGCAATTTGTCGAAGGCGGCGCCAAGGAAGGCCAGTTCTGGGGCACTTTTTTCATATCGCTAACCGGAATGGTTGGATTCTGGGCGACCATGGCGCTCAACATTCCAGACTTTACGCGCTACGCAAAAAACCAACGCGCACAGATTTTGGGGCAGGCTATTGGTCTTCCCATACCAATGGCGCTGTTTGCGTTCATATCGGTCGCGGTGACGTCAGCGACCGTTGTGATCTATGGCGAAGCGGTCTGGAACCCGGTGGATCTGGCCGGCCGCATGGGAGGCGTTACAGTTATTTTTGCCCTCGGCGCGCTGGTCGTCGCGACGCTGACGACCAATCTGGCTGCGAATATCGTTGCGCCCGCCTACGGTTTTTCAAACCTGTCGCCATCAAAAATTTCCTTCCGCATGGGCGGGTATATTACGGCCGGGATTGGTATCGCGATTTTTCCATGGAAGCTGGTGGAGGACGCAAGCGCCTATATTTTTACATGGCTGGTGGGGTATTCAGCACTGCTTGGCCCTATCGCCGGCATTCTCGTGGCTGATTATTTTCTGTTGAGGCGGACCAACCTTATTGTCGATGAGCTGTTCAAAGCCGACGGCGTCTATGCTGGGCGCAAGGGTTGGAATCGCGCCGGATTATTCGCATTTGTGGTTGGGGTATTACCCAATATGCCGGGCTTTCTCCATGCCGCTGGCGCTCTGAAGTCTGTTCCTGTGATTTTCGACGGCATATATGTCTATGCTTGGTTTGTAGGCTTTGTTGTTGCGGCGGGGGTTTATTATCTGCTGACGCGAAGCGCAGCAAAGGAATGATGGGAGGCGAGATATGTCGCTTTTGATACGTGGCGGAACGGTCGTCAATGCAGATGGGCGCGCGCGCTGCGATGTTTATTGCGAAAAGGGCAAAATCGTAGCGATGGGCGACAACCTTGACGCGCCGGCTGGCGCCGAAGTGGTCGATGCAGGCGGGCAATATGTAATGCCCGGCGGCATTGATCCGCACACGCATATGCAGTTGCCGTTCATGGGAACGGTGGCGTCGGAAGATTTTTATACGGGCACAGCGGCGGGCTTTGCCGGCGGCACGACAATGATCATCGATTTTGTCATTCCCAATCCGCAGCAACCGTTGATGGAGGCATACCGTGATTGGCGCGGTTGGGCGGAAAAAGCTGCTGGTGACTATAGCTTTCACGTCGCCGTCACCTGGTGGGACGAGACTGTCGCCGCGGACATGAAAAAGCTAGTCGAAGAGGAGGGCGTCAACAGCTTCAAGCATTTCATGGCGTATAAAAACGCAATTATGGCGACAGATGAAACGATCTATCACAGCTTCAAGCGGGCGCTGGAACTTGGTGCGATCGTTACAGTTCACGCCGAGAATGGCGAGCTTGTCTATCAACTGCAGCAAGAAATACTAGCGCAGGGGATTACCGGGCCGGAAGGCCACCCGTTGTCGCGCCCTCCAAAAGTGGAAGGCGAGGCCGCGCACCGTGTGATCAAATTTGCCGAAGTGATTGGGGTGCCGGTTTATCTTGTGCATGTCTCAACTGAAGATGCGCTCGGCCATATTGCGCGCGCGCAGGCTGAGGGCAGCCGCGTCTTTGGCGAAGTGCTGGCAGGGCATTTGCTGGTCGATGATAGTGTTTACCGCAACTCAGATTGGGAGACGGCCGCCGCTCATGTGATGTCGCCGCCATTCCGCCCCAAGGAAAATCAGGAAGCGCTTTGGCGAGGGCTGCAGTCCGGCGCGCTGCAAACAACAGCCACGGATCATTGCTGCTTCTGCTATGAGCAAAAGGCAATGGGTAAGGACGATTTTACACAAATCCCGAATGGCACGGGCGGCGTTGAAGACCGGCTTTCGGTGCTCTGGACACATGGCGTTGGTACGGGTCGATTGACACCCGAAGAATTCGTTGCTGCGACGTCGACCAATGCGGCGAAGATTTTCAACATCCATCCGCGCAAGGGCGCCGTCGCGGTTGGCTCCGACGCCGATATCGTTGTCTGGGACCCGGCGGCAACCAAGACTATTTCGAAAAAGACGCATCACCAAAAAGTCGATTTCAACATTTTTGAAGGCATGAAAGTAACCGGGCTTGCGTCTCATACGATCAGCCAGGGCAACCTCGTTTACGCCAATGGTGAATTACGCGCTGTACGCGGCGCCGGGAACTATATCAAACGCCCGGCCTTCCATCCGATGTTTGATGCGCTTGGCAAGCGAGCCGCCGCAGCTGTACGTACGCCAGTTGCACGGTGAGGTTGTTGGCCAGATATTGAAGCGCTAGGTAAGCGGAAAAGCAGAAATATGCTGATCCTCGCCGGCAATGTGAAATCGATTTAAAAATAACGCGTTAGTCTAAACGTCAGGAAATCGTCGTCGCGAAGGGCATCGGCGAGATTGCCGGGATCGACATTAAAGAAAAGCCGGCTTTCAAGTTCCGCGGTCCAATTCTGGCCAAGGCGTCGTTCGGCCTCAATTAACATCGAGAGCGATTGGTCCTCGGCGTCAACAGATATGCCGGCCAACATTGAAGTGTCCTGCGTATCATTGAAGGCAAGGCGAGCGCCCGTGAACACGTCGTTTTGGAAAGCAGTGAATGGAGCGTCAGTCGTTAAACCAAAAGATTCCGTGATAAAACCGTCATCGCGGCCGTCATAAAGATATTCAGCCAGGAGGCCGAGGTCCCATGGTTTCCCAAAAACCTGATATAGCGTGTATTCAAATCCTGCAACGCTGGCGAAAAACGTCTCGCCCTGGCCGCCGCGAACTATCGCTTCGCCTTTCCATAACCAAGCACCGGTCGTGTACTGAACATCGATGCTTCCTTGGGTGATACGATCGTAGACAGGAAAAAGGCGATCGGCGGCTAGCGCAATCGTAAGTCGCGGCTCACGGGATGTTCCGTGAAAAACCGAGAGCCCAACATCCCAATTGCCGAAAAAGTTCGAGTATCGCGCTGCATAATCGACCGCGCCACGCCGGTCATCGCGCTCAAAAATTGGGTTTTCTATATCGGCCGGCAGGGCGAAACGCAGCCGCCCATCGATTCCTGGAAAAGTGCGGGTGCGAAATCCGGATAGAACAAACAGGTCAAGCTGGCCCCATTCTTTCAATAATGAAAGCTTGATCATTGGCTGGCCTAGTTTGTCTTCTTCATCGATGTCTTCAACGCTATCCGTCTGATTAATGATGTCAACGAGGTGGCGCGACTCAACTGTGCCCCAAAACACCTTCGCGGCGCCGATAAGCAGGGTCCAGTCACTTTCACTTATATATCGGTAGTAGCCCTCACGCAGATCGACATGCGTTCGTTCGTCGTCCTGGGCATCAAGTCGAGCAAACGGAATGACAACGATCTGATGTTTTCCATTATCACTTTGCCACCGAAAATCCGGCTGGATCGTTAGTGATGGCTGCCAATGGTCGAATTGACTGGGAAACTGGGCGGGTTCTGGAAAATATCGGAACTCACCCGCGATCTCGCCGCTGAATTCCCATTCGTCAGCGGCCGCTTCGCTCGGCGCCACAAATATGGCGCCGACCAGTAGTGCAATCGCTTTCAGGCTCCGCCGCATGATGAGCTTCCTACCTGGCGTGCAATTATCGAATTCGCTGCAAAACACCTTTGACAAAATCACCTTGGTCAAGTCCGGTTTTGAATTGATACTCTGAGTAGACAAGATCGGTTTCCTTGCCGGTCTTATGATTAGTCATGGAGAGGTTGTGAGCCCGCCAAACGCCATCATATTCACGATAATCCGACAGAGTCAGCGTCTTGAGAAGATCGCCGCGCCGGTCATAAAATTCGATTTTGCGCGCCTGGTAGACCTCCTGGTCGACCCACGATTTTTGTTTCGTGTAGCCTGATTTTTCGTAGCGAGGAAAGCGTTCGACGATATCCATCTGTGTACCGTCAACTTCTTCTTCGCCCACATACGCGTATGAGAATTTGTTAAGCTCTGTGATTGTGAAGTCCTCAAAGGCAAACTCAGAACCAACAAAGGGCCCTGACTTATTTGCTGAAGAAATGCGTTTTACGCGTTTTAGCGCGGGCAGAAAGAGCCATTGGTCATCCGGGTCGAGGATTTTTGCGTGCGAAAGGAGTGCAGTCCCCTCAACATCACGCGGGGAATTAAAAATTACCAGCGACTTGTCGCCGACGGTTTCGTTTTCTTTTTCAAGTGTGGAAAAAGACAGACTGCGTTGCGATGACTGGCCAGCCGCGTTGCGCAAGATCATATTCGCTTCAGCTTTGCTATCGCCGAACCCAGCATCGCTGCGATCGCTGCGCGCTGCTATTTCATACCCTTTTATAGATTCCGGCGTATCGCCTTTAGCGGCTGGATCATCCTCAAAGTGTTGCAGGTCTTGCGCATCAGCGGACAGCGACAATACCGAAACGCTGAACAGCGCGGTAACCAGCGCCGCCCTAAGCGCGCGCGCCGAACGAATGTTGGACATACTCATCTCCTTTTACGTCAATAGATTCGCCGGAAAATCTCGCCACTAAAAGCAGCAATGCCGGCAGAAAGAGAAAATCGAGGATCAATGCGAAGACGATAGTCAACGACGTTAACATCCCCATCTCCTCATTGATTTTGAACGCTGAAAGTGTCAGCACTAGGAAACCGGCGCTGAGGATTACCGTATTGACAATGATCGCCACCCCAACGGTTTCAAACGCATAGCGGATCGAGTTCGCCGTGGACAACCCCTTCTCTCTGCGCGCGCGCATGAACTTTGCGAGGAAGTGCACGGTATCATCAATCACAATCCCCAAGGAAATCGCAGCAACTGCAGCAACCGAAAAACCCACTTCGCCAACGAGGATCGCCCAGGCGCCGAATGCGGAAAGAATTGGCAGAGCATTAGGAACCAAACTGACGAGGCCCATGCCAACGCTGCGCAGCGCCATGATCATGATGATAGCGATCGCGACGATCGCAATTGAAGTGCCGGCGATCATACTTTCAACATTGCGTTGGGCGATAAAGGTGAACATGACCTGTGGGCCGGTTGCGGATGTTTTAATGTCGGGTGCGTTATCATCAAACCATGCCTCGGATTGCCTGAGGAATTCGCGGGCCCGCTTTGTTGTTATGCGCCCATCGAGCGTCGCTGTTACACGTGTTGCGGATTTGTCAATATTAATACGGTCGTTGAGGTCTAGCCCATAAGGAAGCGACAGCTCATAGAGAAGCAGGTATTGTGCCGCGAGCTCGCGTTCGTCCGGCAAGCGATAAAAGGATGGGTCGTCAGCATTAAGATTTTTGTTTAGCCGCTTCATGATATCCGTAATCGAGTAGACATGCGTCACATCTGGCTGCACTCTCAGCCATTGTGTGTAGTCTTCAATTTTTTGCAAATATCCCGGCTCACTGATGCCCCCAGGCTCGTGCGCTGGTATCGAAAATTCAATTGGGTAAAAGCCAAAATACTCGACAGCCATATCGCTGTCTGCGCGAAATTCAATGCGGGGCGCAAAATACTCTCGCCACTGATCGCTGAGTTCGATCGACGGAATAAACCATACGAGTGAAGCGACTGCGAGCCCTGTTATGACAAGTAATGCTCGAAACTGTTTTACTACGAAATTTGCGAAGCCGAGCATCGCCCGATTACGCGATTGTCCCGCAGTACGAGAATCGACACGGATTGGCGCGAGACTTAGCAGGGCGGGTAAAAGCGTAATTGACAATAACCAGGCCGCCAGAATGCCGACGGCTGTAATTGTTCCCAAATCCTGGAAGGGAGGAGAGTCAGAAAATCGGAGCGAAAGAAAACCGACTATGGTCGTAATCGATGTAACACCGACCGGCAAAAAATTGACGCGTATGGCTTCTACAATGGCATCATGCTTGGCAATCCCGTCGCGCATTGCCGAACGCATCGAAATCAAGATGTGGATTGAATCTGCGATTGCAAGGGTAAGAATGATTACCGGCGCGCTCGGGCTTGGTCCTGCGAGCTTTATGCCGATGAAACCGGCGAATCCCATAGCGATCATTGTTGATAGAATGATGATAATGAGCGTTGATGCAGTCGCCGAAACAGATCGAATGGTGATCGCCGTCATGATCAGCACGACAACGAACATCAAAGGGACGAGTGAAGTCAGATCTTCGTTAACTGCTTCAGCAAATGCGTTGTTCAGCATAGTGGTGCCGGTGAGATGGACGTCGAGGTGAGGGAATTCTTTTTCGATCCTGTCTCTTGTCGCCCGCGCGACAGCGACCGCCTCAGGCACTTCGGTCAACTCTTTTTCAGGATATTGAAGGACGACATTGACGGCGGTGATCTTGCCGTCGGCGGTGATGAGCTGATTTCGCAAGAGAGGTTCGGCTAACGCAATATCGCGTTTTTCAGAAATCTCAATGGGCGTCAAACTGCGGGCGTCTTGAATCAGATCCTCAACGATAAGATCGTCTTCGATGGCGTAGGTATGCTGGAAATTACTTAGCGAATCGACGCGCAGAGCAAATGGAATCTGCCAGCCTTCTTCCGTTAGCAACTCAACTGCAGCGAGCGTCTCAGTTGTAAACGCGCCGGACCCATCTTTTGGATCAAGAACAAAGATGAACGTGTCGCTTTTAGTGTAGGTGCTCTGAAATTCTTCAAACGCTTGTAGTTCAGGGTTTTGCTTGGAGAAGAAAGCACGATAATTGTTGGAGAATTCAAGGGTCGTCGCGTATGATCCAAACGCGATAGAACCCGCCACAGTGGTCAGGATAACGAACCACCGCAGTTTGATCATCCATCGCGCCAACCCTCCGGCAAAGCCGTCTAGTCGATTTTTCGACCCAGCCATATTCTACTCCTCTAAACGGCACCTCAGTGTTTTCGTCGCCGTACTATCTCGATATCTACTTGACGATTGTGGTTTTGGTGTTTCGACGCTTGCTCACGCTATCTTGAGCGCCGTTCTGATTGCTCAAGAGTCGCAGGCAGGTGTTAAGTAAAGCCTGCAGTTCTTCCCGGCCTGCGCCGTTGCGCGCCAACGCTCCAACGCCGAGCATGTTAGCGATCAGTAAAGCAGCGCCTTCCTTCGGCGTAATTGCTGGGTTTAATTCGCCGCACTCTTCCGCTTGCGTCAGCGCCATTTCGTCGGCGCCGCGTATCTCTTCGAGGTAGCTGAGCACGCGCTCTGAGACAGCCTTGTCACAACGCCCGACCTCCGCTGCGACATCGCACATGAGGCACCCGGCGCCGCGGTCCGTCATTTCGGTGATGCAGTATTCGGAGACCTCACGAATCGCTACCATCGGCCCGCCCTGTGGATCACTTAAGGCGGAGAGGAACAACTTTTTGCGTTCAATAAAGTAGCTTTCCAGCACTGCCAGAAACAGCTCCAGCTTGCCGCCGAAAGCATTGTAAAGCGCATACCGGTTCAGGCCGGTCGTGCAAACGACATCTTCGATAGAGGTTTCATCATAGCCTTGTCGCCAAAAGAGCTCTTTGGCGGCAGCGACTGAGTCACCTAAAGAAATATCGGAATGCGGTGTCATGCGGCCAATTCAGAATGGTCAATCTGACTTTAGAACCATCATTCTGAATATGCAAGCCGTGTCCTTGCTGATGATGATAGTCACCAAAAACCAGTGGTTTGAGCGGTTTCGTGGAGCGGGGAGGCAATCCAAGTCTGGACGTGATCAATTCGTGTTGAAGGGCATTTCCTGCTGTGGGCAGGGCTTGGTGATAACCAGCAATATCTCACCGCCGAGTGATCTATTTGGCTTTTGCCCCCATGAGAAGTGTTTCACCGTAACTTCCATTGCGCCGATTTTTTTTGAAAACAGAAGATTCTGAGAAATTGTGGCCATGCGGTAGAATAGACGCGATGGTCTATTTCATTTCTTGGCGGAGCGCGCTTCAATGATTACCGAACCGCTTATTGTCATTGCGCTATGCATTGTCTTTTACGGTGCGTTCTCCGCCTGGCTTAGTAAATCTGTCGTTTCAGCGCCAATGGTATTTGTACTGGCGGGGCTGGTCACGGGCAGTGCTGGCTTAGGCATCTTTGAAGTCGATATCGACAACCATGTGCTTGAGGGATTTGGCGAGTTAACGCTTGGACTTATCCTCTTTGCTGATGCGGCGTCGACGAACAGTCAAAAGCTCATTCGCGAAAACCGTATTCCCAAACGCCTTTTGCTGATATCTTTACCACTGACGATTTTATTGGGCGCCTTCATTGCCGTTGTATTGTTCCCAAACCTTTCATGGCAGGAAGCTGCTCTAGTCGCGGCGATCCTGGCGCCAACTGATGCTGCACTCGGCTATGCGGTGGTTACGAGCGGTTATGTTCCTGAACGTATAAGACAGGGTATTCTCGTTGAGTCCGGCTTTAACGACGGATTGGCGCTGCCCGCGGTGCTGCTTTTTGCGGCGCTCGCCTTTAGCTCAATGCCAGGTGAAGCAAGGGGCGTCGGTTATTGGGTCGGGTTTACTTTGAAGCAGATTGCTGTCGGCGCCTTTGTTGGCGCCGTCATTGGCGGCGCGCTCGGCAAATTTGTTCATTATGCAGATGGGAAAAAGTGGATCGCGCAGCCCTTCCGCAATTTGACCTGTATAGGCGTTGCGATTCTAGCTCTCTTGGGCGCTCATATCGTCGATGGAAACGGCTTTATAGCAGCGTTTGTAGGAGGACTCTTTTTTGGCAGCTTCTGTTCGCGGCGCGCCGGCTCTCTTACGAATTTCGTTGAAGAAGAAGGCCAGCTTTTCAGCCTGATCATATTCTTCATTTTCGGCGCTGTGTTATTGCCCGCAGCACTAAGCCATTTCACAGCTGTTTGCATTCTTTACGCGGTGCTTAGCCTTACATTCATCCGAATGGCGCCGACAGTAATATCGCTGCTTGATCTCAACTTAAAACTTCCTTCAGCACTATTTATCGGTTGGTTTGGTCCGCGCGGCCTTGCGTCAATTCTGTTTTTGATGATCGCTGTTGAGCATGAAGAAATGGGACGCCTCACAGAAATCGAAGCGGTCGTCTATGTAACGGTCTTTTTGAGCGTAATCCTGCACGGCGCCACCGCTTCGCCGTTTTCCCGGCGATATGGAAAGACAGACGCAGCAAAGATCGACGGCGGAGAGCAGGTCGCGGCGTAGCTCTCGGTGCTGGCGTTTCTGAAATCGGCAAGCCGGTGATTTTCAAAACTTTGAAGTGGTCGGAACGGCTGCGTCAAATTCGGGCGTAGGCGCCGGTATCGGCGCGAAACTGTAACAGATCGCCTACGCGAACAATCTCGCCTTCTGCCTCAACCGGATCGGCTACCAAAGGCAGAATGTCCATTGGCATAGGGCCGCCTTCTGCTGTCGTCATCAGTAAAACAGATTCCCGACCGTCTTTCGCCCTTACCCAGAAACTTGGCGGTATGCCGCCGCGGATGCACAGGCTGGCGCACGCCTTATGTGTTTTGCCTCGACCGGGGCGCATTACGCCGAAAAAGCATTTCGAATCCATGATTGTGCCGGTAAGCCGTGCGCGCCCCAATGATTCCACCGGTGGGCTGATAAGGGCCGCGGTCATTTCAAATGTCGCAGGCGACAGCCATCTGTCCAGAAATGGCGGGACTTCCAGCATCTGACGATCCTTACGCTGAATAAATGCTCCGACGGCGGTGACCGGTTTGGTGTCGTGCTCGTTTAACTGCAGTGCAGACGTGCATTTACCCTGCGCGACGATTAGCACCGTGCGAACGCCGCTCGGCGCCGCCTGATCAACAATGCGCATCATCGGGTAGGGATGGGTAACCATCGCCCCAGAAATTTCATGAGTGATATTTGTTAGCCATGCGCCGGCGCCTGGATCGTCAAGCTCGCTGGCGATAAGCCAAGCTGCGCCGCCTGCCCCAGCAAGGCCAAGGGGCAAAGCGGCCAAAAGAAATCGGCGGTCGATAGCGGGTGCGTCAGCCCAGCCAATGAACATTTCCTCAGGATTTTTCTGCTTGGGGTCGATAACGCCCTTAGGAAGACTCATGTAGCAATCGGTCCTTGTTCACCGATGACAGCAGGTTCCGTGCGCGTACCCGGCGGGTTTGGTTTTGGATCCACAAATACGCGGCCCGCCTCGATTTTCACGTTGTACGTTGCAATTTTTTCGGTAAAGGGCGGCGGCGATACGCCGTCCTCCGGCCAGTATTGCCATCCATGCCACGGGCAGGTGATGCAACCATCGACGACACGCCCCTCGCCGAGGGGGCCGTTCTGGTGGCGGCAAGCGTTGGTGACGGCTGAGACTTTGTTGTCGTAGCGGAAAACCGCAACGCGATCGCCCTTCGGCAGAGGCGCAATGATCGCGCGCAAATTTGGAATGTCGTCAGGCGCCCCAATTTCGATCCAGCCTTTTGTCTTGAGAGATTTCATGCCGCTGTCCGCGCGCCATTCGTGAAATCCGGTGCACAGATGAAGCGCCGATACCGAGAGAAAAGTGATGGCGGTCACGACCGGATAAACAACCGATTTTTCGGTCATTAACGCGCCGAGAACAATATGAAAAACCAGCAACACATAAGCCGGGTAAACCAGCATATGCATCGCTTTCCAAACCCGCGCCGAGAGATTGTTAAGCCAGAAATCATGGCTTGTTGCGGCCATTACAAAAAGCACAAGGAAAGCCGCAAAACCCAATGTTTCAAACGGGAAGCCGGGGATCGAATCGTATAGCGGGTTGCTTGCGAACAGAGATACGAGCGGGTTTAGTGGTCCGCTACTATGATACCAAACAAGAGCTAATCCAAAATGCGCCGCGGCGATTGTAAATGTCATCACGCCAAGATGGCGCCGATTATAGAGCATTGGCGTGAACCGCGGAGATATCCGCGCCAGCGGGCCAATCGCCAATATGACTGTGAGCATAGTGAACGCCGTTACGCCTAGGGCTCGGATTGCTAAGACAACGGGGTCGGCAGTGTGCCCGGTTGGATGGGTTTGGAGCCCAACGGCCATGAAGACGCCAATAAACAGGGCAACCGCAAACACTATATAGATATCATACGCGATCTTGTTTTTATTCCATTGTATGGCTTTGTATTGATGGCCCATCAATGAGACTCCACCGCATTTGAATTTTCACTGATCTCGGTAGGGAGATCCGCATAGGGCGTCTCAGGGCGCAGGCGCCAGAAAGCAAAGGCGGCAACGGCGGTCATTGGCGTCAGAACCAGCCAAAGCAAAAAATGTGCGCGGCGGTGCGGGCGTTTCATAGCGCCTCTTCATTTGGGTGGTTGATTTTCCTCATTGAAAGGAATCGCAAAATGACAAACGGCCACAAAGCAACACAACCAAGAAAAATCATCGGCCGAAAAAAAATGCTGGCGCCATTTGCCGCGTGGTCGATACGGGAGACTCCGAAAGCGAGAAACAAAATTGCAACAATAACACCCGCGCCGAAATAGACGCCAAGGCAAAGAACAATTGCTTGCGCGATCGCCATGCTATCTTGCGCCCCTCGCGCCTACGCCGCCAAAGGCAATGCCGGTTAGTTCCGCCATTTCTTTTTTGAACGTCGTTAGGTCGTCAATGTTAAAATCAGACAAGCGCCGGTGGCCGCAAGCCCGGGCAAGCAGCGTCATTAGCTCCGTTGCAGTTTCGAAAAATTGCGCCAAGTGCCTGGCCGAGGTTTCAATTTTCAGGCGCGCACGCAAACTTTCTTTTTGTGTGGCGATTCCAACTGGGCAATTGTCCGTATGACATGCGCGCATGCCAAGACAGCCGATCGCCTGCATTGGCGCGTTTGATAGAGCGATGGCGTCCGCGCCCAAGGCTAACGCTTTTGCGAAATCCGCAGGCTTGCGCAGGCCGCCGGTTGCAATAAGCGAGACATTCGCGGCGCCGTTAGCGTCAAGATGTTGGCGCGCCCGCGCAAGGGCGGGAATTGTCGGCACAGAAATATTATCACGAAAGATAATCGGCGCCGCGCCTGTGCCGCCGCCACGACCATCGAGAATTATGTAGTCGGCTCCGGCTTCCAACGCGGCATCGATATCCTTTTCGATATGTTGTGCGGAGAGTTTAAATCCCACAGGTATGCCGCCAGTCTGCTCGCGCACTTCCACGACAAGATCCTTGAACTGTGAAACTTCGGTCAGTTCTGGAAATCGGGCAGGGGAGATCGCATCCTCTCCCGGCTTGAGACCTCGGACTTTTGCAATCTCTTCTTTGACCTTGCGGCCAGGCAAGTGACCGCCTGTCCCGGTTTTAGCGCCTTGCCCGCATTTAAAATGGAACGCGGCGGACTCAGAAATTTTTTCCCATGAAAATCCGAACCGTGCGGAGGCAAGTTCGTAGAAATAGCGACTGTTTGAATGGCGCTCTTCATCAAGTGAGCCGCCTTCTCCTGCGCATATACCGGTGCCCGCAATCTCTGCTCCCTTGGCAAGCGCGATCTTTGCCTCACGCGATAAGGCGCCGAAACTCATATCTGAAACAAAAAGCGGTATTTTGAGAGTCAACGGTTTCTGCGCGTCCTTGCCGATGGTCACCGATGTATCCACGGGCTCATCATCCAGCATTGGAACGCGGTGAAGCTGTGCTGTTAGAAATTGGATATCATCCCATGTCGGCAAGTCGCCGCGCGGTACGCCCATGGCGGCGACCATACCGTGGTGGCCGGTTTTAGTCAGACCATCGCGAGCGTAACCCTGTATTAAGCTGACAAAAGGTTCTTCAGATTCGGGGTGCGTGTCAGCGTAAAGGCCCTGGTATTTTTCCCTGTCGAATGGTTGGGGGTGGTCATTCGCCCATGCTTCAATCTCTGTTTTGTCGACCAATACTTCGTTATTTTTTACGGCTGCAGAAAATTTTTGAAGCGCCTCCGAATTATTATATTCGCTAACGCCAGTGTCACATCGGTAGTCCCAATTGTGCAATCCGCAGATCAGGTTCTCTCCCTCTACATGGCCGTCTGACAACAGGGCGCCGCGGTGAAGACAGCGGCCATATAAAACAGAGACTGCATCGTCATAGCGGACGACCACGAGATCTATGTCCGCAACCAGCGCATAGGCCGGCTGGCGATCTTTGAGTTCCTCCCATTTGGCTATTGCAACCCAGTTTTGCCCCATTTTCCATCCCTTCATCGCCAAACGAGTGTTTCAGCCAACATTGTGATTTGCACTATCCTATTTGCCTTGCTCAAAATTGCAAAACACGATTGCAATCAAAGCAGCGGGCCAGTTTTTTATGATATCCATTCTTTCCAGAATATTCGGCAAGAGGCCCATTTCGGATAAAGATACCGGCGAGTCGCAATACATCACAAAGGAGGGGCCGGCCATGAGTGGTTCAGTAACAGATAAGAACGTCGAATGGCGGTTTGCTGCGACTGAAGATGAGTTGCCCGAAGGAAGAGTGAAATCCGTAACTGTCGGACGCAAAACATTGGCGCTCGTTCATTTTGACGGCCAATATGCAGCGATGGATAATCGATGCCCCCATCAGGGCGGTCCGCTAGGTGAGGGATCAATCGAGAACGGCGTTGATGGCGAGTGCTGGTTGCGATGCCCATGGCATGGTTGGGATTTTGATCCGCTTACGGGCAAACCGCCGGGTGGGCATGAAGATTCCGGTCAGCAAATGTACCCTGTGGAGGAGCGAGCCGACGGCGTCTATATTGGTCTTCCGCCGGAACCGGCGCATCAGCGCACGTCAACGGACGTTGTCGTTGAAACAATGGTCAACTGGGGCCTTAGGCGCGTTTTCGGCATGGTTGGCCATTCCAACCTTGGCCTCGCTGACGCGTTCCGGCTTCAACAAGAGGCGGGCAATCTCAGCTATGTTGGTGTCCGCCATGAAGGCGCTGCGTCATTTGCCTGCTCCGGTTATGCGAAGTTGACTGGAAAGCCAGCCGCCTGCATGTCGATTGCCGGGCCGGGTGCTACGAACCTGATGACCGGTTTATGGGACGCGAAGGTTGACCGCGCGCCAGTTATTGCTTGCACGGGGCAGGTGCAGGTGCAGGTGTTTTCGCCATTTGCGTTTCAAGATATCGATCTTCACAGCGCATTCGCACCAGTCGGCAAGTTTAACCAGCTTGTTCTGCATGCGTCTAATTACGCGGAGATTACAAATCTCGCTATGAAGACCGCGATGATTGAACGCGATGTGTCGGTCTTGATATTTCCCGATGATGCACAAACTTTGCCGGCGCCCGATATGAAAGCAGGAAACCCCGAGGGCCGTATTGCTGACGGGCGCATGGCGCCGCCCGATGACGTGCTCCAAGCAGTGGCTGAAAAGATCTACGCCGCCAAGAGGCCGTTGCTTATCGTCGGTTATGGTGCGCGCGATTCGATGCCAGACGTGGTTGACCTGGCCGAGCATCTGAGATGTCCGGTGGTAACGACGTTTAAGGCCAAGGGACAAATCTCCGATACTCATCCCAACGCCGGCGGCGTTCTCGGTCGCTCAGGCACGCCGATTGCGTCCTGGTTTATGAATGAGTGCGACCTGATCGTCGCTATTGGCGCTTCTTTTTCGCATCATACGGGGATAGAGCCGTCAAAACCGATTGTGCAAATCGATTTTGATCGTATGCATCTTGGTAAAGGTCACCCTGTTACCGTCCCGGTATGGGGAGAGATTGGCGAGACGCTTCGGCTGATGCGAAACGGCCGGCCGCGCAGCGCCGCCGGTCTGGACCAGGTCGGGGAAATTGCTGAGCGCTGGAAGATTTGGCGACGCGAGAAAGAACGGCGCCTGGCCGATGATCGCGGCGAGGGCGTCAACGCAGCTTCGCTGTTCGCTGCAATGACAAAAGTTGTTCCGGCAGATGCGATAATGTCTGTTGATGTAGGTAACAACACCTATTCATTCGGCCGGTACTTTGAGCCATGTGGTCAACGAATTTTGATGTCAGGCTATCTCGGTTCTATCGGTTTTGGATTTCCGGCGGCAATGGGCGCGTGGGCGGCGACGCAAGACTTTGACAAATATCGCGGGCGCAAGATTGTTTCCATATCCGGCGATGGCGGGTTTGGTCAGTATGCGATGGAATTTACCACCGCAGTTCATTACAACATGAACATCACCCATGTGCTGATGAACAATTGCGAACTCGGAAAAATCTCAAAAGAACAACGTAGCGGCGAGTGGCCGGTATGGCAGACATCTCTTACGAATCCGAACTTTGCCGAATTCGCCCAGTCCTGCGGCGGGATGGGCCTGCGTGTTACTGAGCGCGGGGAGTTGGAAAGCGCCCTACAGCAAGCCATTGCGCATAACGGGCCGGCATTGGTGGAAGTGCTAACAGACGCGGAGCTGGTTTAATTTAAGAGCAAGTTTGAAAATTGGCGGATTGGCGTCCGGGCAAGCGACGAGCAAGTCTGCGCCCTCGCCAAAGCCAAGAAATGATAAACCCCAGTGTCTCAGAGTAAAACTAGAATCTCACACGAGATGCAAGCGTGTATTTTCGGCCAACGATATCATAGAAATTGGGCAATGTATTATTGTTCGGAATAAAAGCCGCGATTGGCGGGTCTCGATCGAACAAATTTTCAACGCCGAACTGGACATAAGCGTTCCTGCTCACATCAATACGAAGAGTTGCGTCTAAGTACACCACGGCAGGAATTTTTGCTTCTGGAATATTTGCCATTGCCGTTGAAACCTGCCCACGGCGCTTCAAGAGAAAAGCAAGGTCAACCGGGCCGCGATCAATTCCCGCAGAAACAATGCTTAGATGGCGTGGGATATCCGCAAGCCCTACAAATTCTACAGTGTTATTTTGCCCTTCAAAGCGCTGAAACATGTGCGTGTAAGTATGAAGCCCGTTGAGCCAAAAGCGATCAATCAAGCCATTATTACCAGGCTCGAATTCATATTGTACATCTATATCGAGCCCTCGCCACGAAGTGTCGCCTCTATTTGTTGCAAAGTTTTCGACCAAGCTTATTTGTTGTGTAACCGGATCCCGAAGGATTGTCGGGTTTCCGCTTAGAGGATTAATTCCGCAGGCATCGCTTGTGAATTGAATGCTTGTATAACACTGAACCAAGTTATCATGGGCATTGATAATTGTATTTTTGAAATCAAAAGATTGCCAGGTCGCTGCAATATTCAAGTCACCCGGTATGAAAAACAACACCTCAGTGGGCTGCAATGCCACCCCAAAAGCATGGAAGCGCACGTCTTCTGGTTCGAGGCGTGGATTGCCATAAAAGCTTAGTTGCGTAAGGGTGTCGTCTTGGACAAAGCCTGGCTTAACGCCGAGACGCGAGTCACTTATACAATTATCTATAATTATCTGAGTGCTTTGCTCCGGGGGCAGCCCGCAAGGGTCCAATATGCCAGCAGCAATTGTTTGATCTGCTGTAAACAGCTCTACTATATTAGGCGTCCTATGGCCTACAGAATGCTGAAAAGAAAACTGAACTAGTTTATTTGGCCGCCAAATTGCAGCGCTTTGAACATTTGTCGTTGCATCATAAACAGACGATAAACTTAGTCGGAATTCAGTTGATATATCTATCGCTCCTATCCACCCATTCGAACGGTAAAGTGGAAAGTCGCCGCCAGCGTAAAAGTCATATTCCTTTAGTGACCCGCCTGATGCGAGGTCCACGAAGGTTCCAATTACGTCTAATTCCAATTCTGAGCTTTTAGTCCGGCTAAATGAAGAGTTTTTGAAGCTGGCGCTTAATCGCGTGTTGATATCATCCTGCAGGATGTCGCGTAAGGAATTTTCCGCGCCGAACGATATTTCGTGTTCTTCAAGCTTGTGCTGTGACTTAATATCTGGCGCTGTAATGAATTTCTGCGCCTCAGCAGATATTCCTGCTGGCGTAAAAAAATCCACCAAATCACAACCGGCTACTTGCCCACAGGCATCGACACTAAGCGCAGTCAAAAGTTTGTCACGATCGATCCTTTTGCGTCGTATCCAGTCTGCGCTGGTGCGCCCATAGCGATAAGATGCCGTGTACAAGTCACCGTTCGCTCCGCTTACATCAACACCTAGTGTGAAATCGGCGAAATACCGATTTACCTCGCTACGGCGAGGGCCAAGCTCCGCAAACCGATGATCAAATAATATAGATTGAACGTTATCGCCAAAAGAATCTCGAACAAAGCTCGAAATAGACTCCGGTATAGTTGGGTTGCCTATCGGAATGACAGCAGCGTCGCCTGCGTTGACGTCCACACCAATGCCTCGTTGGGAGGGAATCGGGGCAAACTGAAAATTCGTCGAGGTAACGCCTCCATGCCCTTCGACATAAACGCGTACGGAAGATGACGGGTGGCTGGAAAATGAAAAGTAGCCAAGATACCGGTCAATAGAAGGCGTCATTGACAATTGGGCAGTTTGGTTGAAAAGCTGGTCAGGGGCTCTCGTAAATTGCGTTAATGCACCACTGTTGTCGGGAATGAAAGTTGCTCCGTTTGGGAATAATGCGACTGTGTTATCGCTCAAAATAACGCCTGAGATCGCGCCGGCATCTGTTATGGGGCTGCCGCCAAGGTTCGGTAAAAATTGAGCGCCGGGATCAAATCCGAAAACACTGCTAGTGGCTTCCCGATCTGAGCCGATGAGGCCGGAGATCTGAGAGTGGTTGAAACCAAAGGTAATATTCGCATCATGCCCAATATCAAACCCGCCGATCGCATGCAAAGAAAGATCTTCAGCGTCGCCTCGCTCCGAAAGGCCGTAGTGGCTGCCAACCTCCAACCCTTTTTGTTCAGTACGAAGCACGAAGTTAATAACGCCGGCTGAAGCGCCAGTCCCGTGTCGCGCGCTGCCAGGAGTCGTTTGGACCTCAACGCGTTCGAGAAACGGTGTTGAGAGTCGATTCATATCGACGCCAATTGTTATCAGCGAGCTGCCCAAGGTAGGTGTGACCGGGCGCCCATTTACGAGCACCATGCTGCGGTTAAATCCAAAGCCTCGAATATCTGGCAAGCTAATGCCGGCATCAGCACCACGCAAGATAGTTGTAGTAGGCGTAACCGAAGCCAACGTTTGCGGTAGATCATGAATGGCGCGATCAGGGGCGGCGATATTGAAATAATCCAGGTATCGCTCATCTAATTCAAACAATTTGCTCGATCTGAATGCTGCAGAGCTCGTCGCCGCGGAAGACGTCACAAGAATCACGTCGTTGAGGGGCTCGGGCTCAGGCGATTCTATTTTTTCTAGGTCGTTTTCGCTTATCGCAGCGGTAATGACGAAAGTGTTCCCAGAAACCCTGTTTAGCACCAAGCCTGTTTCAGCGAGGCGCTTAGCCAGAACTTTTTCTAACCCAGCTGGTTCATCAATTGGCTTGAGCGTTTTTCCTTTTATGACCCTGCTGTCAAAAATAAACGACCAGCCTAGCTGACGTTGAATTTCGTTGAGAATGAATTCCAGCGAGAGTTTATACTCACTGGCCTTGTCCTGGGGAGGGGCTATGGAAAAGTTACTTGTCTCCGCTAGCGCACCGTCATCCGCGAATCCTGCCGCCTGAATGGTCGCGGTCGAAAGCGCGGCGCAAAGAAATAAAATGACACGGAATGGACGCATTCATTGGCTCTTTTTAACTAACACAATCGCGCCGTCTTCGATCTCGCTTTCAAGATTAAAAACCAACTTAATCGCGTCAATCGCCGCCGCCTGATCTGTCGCATCAAATTCACCCGTTACCGGAAGCATTGAAAGCGACTGATCGCGCAAAATAATTTTTCTTTTGAAGTATCGGTTGAGCTCATCGACGACTTCGTTAAGGGGCGTTTCTGCGAAACGCAGCTTTCCTGACCGCCATGCGAGAACATCCATCGGATCAAATAGTGCGATTGAACCTGCAGAGCCATTGCTATCAATATGTATGCTATCTCCTCCGTGAAGAATTTCAGTCTTGCCGGAAATAGGCTTGACCTGAACGGCGCCAGAAAGGACGTATATGGCTGTACTGCTTTTCGATGCTGCGACATCAAAAACCGTCCCGGTAACAAAAATTTCAACCACGGGCAATTCGACTATGAATGGCTTTGTTGTGTCATGCTCGACGCTAAATATCGCCTCACCTTCTTCTAAGGTAACAAGCCTCATATTTTGGCGGAGCTCTACTTCTAACGTCGTGTCGGTATTTAATTCAATAATACTACCGTCGTTGAGATTGACGGAACGGGTTTCGCCAATTGCTGTCGCATAGGTGTGAGCCTGCGACTGTTGTGAAAAGTTGAGGAAAAGGGTTGCGGATAGGCTAACGAACGCCAGCGCCACAGAAGCTGCGAGCGCAGGCATTCGCCACGCAGTTGAGTTTTGCGCCTCAAGGTAAAGCTCATCTTCGAATTTCTGAGACAAAATCGTTTGCGCCGCATCGTCCGTAGCGGCCAGCGTGTCTTCTAGTTGCTCTAACGCATTGCGATTGGACTGAGACGCTTCCAGCCAACGCGTTAGGGCCGCTCGCTCTTCGGGTGGCATTGTACCCGACATTCGTTTTGCCTGCCAAAAAGCGGCGGCTTCAACGGCGTCCATGTCAGCCAAATTTGAAATGTTATCGTTCATCGGATGTTACTTTTTGTCGTTGCGGGAGACCCGTCTGCCGGCTTAAATTTTTCGGTTTTGGCGGGGCTTGTTCCAAAGCGGCGCGCAAGAGTTTCAATGCGGTGATGATGTATTTCTCGACGCTGCTTTCCGACAGACCCATATCGGCCGCAATCTCGCGGTAGCTCTTGTTTTCGAACCGACTCAGAACAAACGCATGGCGAATGCGGTCAGGAAGTTTTTTTATGGCTGCAATACTGGCTTTCAGGTCTTGCTTTGCAACAGCGATATGCTCCGGAGAGGGATCGTCACACGCGAGATCATCAATCTGAAAGTTATCCGCATCATCGTCTGCACGGGGTGTAATTCGCTCTATGAAACGCATGCGGTGCCGCGCTCGGAACTCATTTGCGGCAAGGTTGGCTGCGGTTTTGAATATCAACGCTTGAGGATTGTCGATCTCGTTATGTTCAGCATAACGCCAGATACGCAAATACGTGCTTTGTGCAATATCGCGAGCAGTCTCTTGATCGCCGAATTTCTTGGTTAACCACCGAACCAGCATACGATCGTGCCGCCGAATGGCGCGATCGACCTGTTTACGGCGTATCTTGTCCAAACGCGTTTGAATAGTGTCGTCCAGCACCATTGATACTCCATAGCCTTGCCGGGCATTTCATTAATGCCCAAACGCTCGACCTAATCCCGCTCTTTTTGTTTCCAGGAAATTTTGAGGGGTGCTCAATTCCTGGTGTCAAAAGAGTCGGGACGTCGATGGTGCCTCTGTTGAAGTCCCTCCGGTTTGGTCGGGGCGCGTCCCTCGCGCTCCGACCATTTATCGCAGTTTAGCGCATTTTTCCTTGAATCTGCAATGGCGACCCAATTCTGGTGTGGCTCTCCGGTAACACGTCCGAGCGTAATCCAGTTCTTTTCTGAGGGGTGCTGAGCGCCTGTTGTCTCAAGGCTTAAGGCGGCTGGCTTTGCCATGAGGGGCGCACGATTCCCGTGTGTTTGCCGCTTCACGACAAACAAAATGAGGGACTCACATGATTTTGAACACAGAAAAAACCGGGGTGCAGAAGAAAACCCTCCTGCGCACATCCGTCACCGCGCTTGTAGCGAGCGGGGCAATGGCGATGAGCGCATATGCTCAGGATGTAGATACAGTGCCTGACGCCGGTGACGCAGCGGCATCATCCGGCGATACAATCGTTGTTACGGGTTCGCGTCTTCGAAAAAACACCTTCAACAGCCCGTCTCCTCTGGCTGTGTTGGACGGCGAGTCGGCGCGGCAGATTGGGGTTAGCGACATTGGCGAACTCCTTCAGCGCTCGCCGGTGACAAACGGTCGACAGCTTGACGCATCGCTGAACAGCAATGCTGGTAACTTCAATGCGACTGAAGCTCCGCCGATTGGCGGGACCGGCTCAACAAACATTGACCTGCGCGGTCTAGGCCCTGAGCGAACGCTTATTTTGCTGAACGGACGCCGTCTGGCTGCATCCGGTGTTCGCGGCGCTCCGGCGCAACCTGACATCAGTCTAATTCCATTTTCTATGGTTGATCGGGCTGAAGTCGTTACCGAAGCCGGGTCGTCTATTTACGGTGCTGACGCGGTTGCAGGTACCGTTAATATTCTTTTACGCAGCGATTTTGAGGGGCTTGAATTTTCAGCGCGTGGTGAAGTGCCCGAAGCGTCCGGTGGATCCCAATACGGTATTGGGTTTATTGCTGGCGCACAAAGCGATCGCGCGCGCATCGTATTCGGCGGTGAATATTATGACCGCGAACGCGTTTCAGCGTTCCAGCGCCCCAATGGTTCGACGTTTGACAATATTGAGGTTGACCAAGACGGAAACATATTCGTTTCACCGCGCAACGGATTTCTCGACTCTTTAGTAGTTGATGGCCCATTTAATTTTATTAGCTGCTTCCAAGAGGGCGCACCGGGCGATCCACTGGATCCAAATGTGCCGGAAAACTTTATCAATTGCGCCGACGTTCCAGTTCCGGCTGGCTTTCGTGACCTTGGTGCGAGCAACTTTGGTTACTCTGAATTGTACCAAGATAATTTTGAGCGTTCCCGGGCCGACCTCGTGCAACCGTTGGAACGCTTGTCATTGCTCACCAACGGCTCTGTCGACCTCGATTGGTTCGGCGCCAATAATCAATTCTATTTCGAGGCTTTCTACTTCAATCGGCAGAATTTCTCTATTGGTGCGACTGAACAGATTGCGCCAGCGGTTCGCGGCCAAATTGAACAACGTGACGCTGCAGGCAACACGATCGTTGATGCGAGCGGCGTTCCAATTCTGATCGACAACCCGTTAAACCCGTTTCCTGGAGATGTGGCGCCTATCCTTACTTTGGAGGATTTGCCACAGACGTTTGATACCGAACTGCAGCAGGTTCGGTTTGTCGGCGGCTTCCGTGGTGACTTCGCAGGCGGTTGGCTTGCGGACAACCAGTGGGAATATGATGCTTACTTCTCCTATGACCGCGGCACCGGTTTTGTGTCCCAGCCAATTTTGTTCGAACCGCATCTCGCAGCGTCTTTGAACTACTATCAAGACGCTAATGGCAACATCGTCTGTGATGCGATTGGCGCAAATGACCCGAATATTCTTGGTCAACTCTCGCCGCCAGAATGTGTCGTTTACGACATTTTTGACCCTGTCAACTTCACTGGCGGACCGAACGGCGACGGAGCTTTGCCGGGCCAGGCAATTCGCGACTATCTTACGGGCGACCGAACCAACCGGACGGTGACTGAACAATATGTCGGCAGCTTTTTCATGAATGGCGACGTTTTTGACATCGCTGGCGGCGGGACCGTGACGGCCGGCTTCGGGTATGAATACCGAGAAGACGCGATTGATTCACAAAACGGTCTTGTCGGGGTTCGCGGACTTAACTCCGCGGAAAATCCGGTTCCCGAAGGAAATACCCGTGGGTCGCGTCATTTCCATGAGATCTTCGGCGAAGTCGATATCCCGCTTGTCGTCGGAAAGCCGGGTATTGAACTCCTTAACATTGATGGTGCTGTGCGTTGGACGAGCGAGTCCAATTTTGGCAGCGATATTACCTATCGCGGCCGCCTGAATTACCGTCCGGTGGACTGGTTCGGTATTTCCGGCGGATACGGTACGTCCTTCCGGGCGCCGAACCTGCGCGAACAATTCCTTGCCGATCAGGGCGGCGGTCTTGCCGCCACGGTTGATCCTTGCCTGGACAACAATGTCCAGGCGGCGATCGTCGCCGCTGGGAACGGCGACTCTGATCCGGGTATTCAATTCCTTATTCAAAATTGTATCGCAGATGGGCTCAACTTTACCGACAGCGACATGAATGGTTTCTTGGATACAACCATCACGGGTCAAGGGCTTGGTACGACAGTTGGCACGATCTCAGGCGGTAACCTGGATCTTGAGGCGGAAACATCGAGGACGTACACAATCACTGCGTCGATGTCACAGCCGTGGTCTGAAGCTTTCGATTTTGACCTTGCGGTGAGTTACTATGATGTCAAGCTCAATAACTCTGTCGAAGAGCCGGCCGCAGCAGTCATCCTTGGCAGCTGTTATCAAGATCAGGACTTCCCGGGATTGACCAGTCCGTTCTGTTCACTGGTTAGTCGGAACTTGGCGGCGCCAGAAATAAATCGGCAGATTACGCGGATTGACCTGACGTTCTTCAACATTGGCGAGATCACAGCAAAAGGTTTTGATTTCACCACGCGCTTGAACATGGACTTGCCATTTGATATGCGCGGCGAACCCGTGAATTGGACTCTGTCATCGTCAACTTCCTGGCAGTTGGAGCAAGAGCGACAAAACTTTTCTCCCGCTGATCGTGACGACAATGTCGGAGAGATTGGACAGCCCGAGCTACGCACGACGATTGGGTCGGCGTTTAGCTGGGGCAACTGGTCGCTTCTTTCTGAGCACCGACGTATTGGCGCCCAACAGGACGATATCACGGAAAATGGTCCGCGGGACTTCAACAACAACCCGTTTGCATTGCTTCCGGATGGGTCACGTGTAGTTAGTCGTGAAAAGCAATTCACGGAAGTGGTCTGGTATCATGATATCGCGGTAACCTATGCAGCGGACAATTATGCAATTTCAGCTGGTGTTAATAACCTCCTTGACAAGGAGCCGCCATTGGTTGACGCGTTGCGGTCGAGCATCAATCGCAACAATATTGTGACGTCTTCTGGGTATGACCTGTTTGGCCGAGCATTCTTTATCAACGGTCGAGTAACGTTCTAAGCTACGGCCAACTCAAGAAAAAGAAATGGCGCGCTTCGGCGCGCCATTTTTTGTGAGCTTGTTTTGCGTAGCTTACGCACCGCCTTCGCTGATTTCATTCAGAACACCATCACGCAGAATGATAATCCGGTCGTTCCGGCGCTCTACAATTTCCTCGCTTTCCCAGGCGCGCAATTGCCGGTTGACGCTTTCTCTTAACAGGCCGGCATGGGCGCCGAGTGTCGCTTGGGAGAGCGCCAGGTCGATAATAACGGCGTCGCCGTCTTTCACGCCGTTTGATCGTGCGAGGCGCAATAGCGTTCGTGCGAGGCGCGGCGCGGCGGCAAGAAGCGCCGCATCCTCAACCATCTCTGATGTCGCGCGAAGGCGCTTACAAAGAATCTCGATAATTTTAAGCGCCGTTGGTGGATTATTTTCCAAGACGGATATGAAAGCGCTGCGCGTCAACTCCAGAATGCGAGAAGCCTCGATTGCCTGCGCCGTCGCTGTTCGCGCGCCGCCATCCAATAACGTGATCTCGCCGATCACATCGCCGGCCCCCATAAACGCCAATACGCATTCTTTGCCATTTGCGGCGAGGGAGCTGATTTTGATTTGACCGGAAAGAACCATCAGCAGGCTGCCGCCCGGATCGCCTTCATGGAAAATTGGCGCGCGCGCCTTGTGTACTTTGGGTTTGGCGGCGCGCAGCAAATTATCAAATGTGGCGGCGTCCAATTCCTGAAAAAGCGGGTTCTTTTTCAGCTCCCATCTGAGGCTTTCGTTCAGCTCGCTCATTACGGCCTCTTGCTGCATCGGTATTCGTCACTGTAATCGCTTCCGCTCGCAATGAAAACGGCCCGGAGACGCTTCTCCGGGCCGTAGCCGTTGGTGTTTTCGTAAAATCTAATTTTGGCTTTTCACCGCTGCCCCCACTTCTGCCGCCGAGCCATAGTCTCGCGCAGAGCCGCCTTGAGGCGTGATCACCAGCGGCGGCGGAGCAACCTGGATCATAGTCCCGCCATTGTTAGAGCCGGGGATCGTTAGCGTTGGCGCCGGGCGATCCTGTATTGCTTTTTTGCTGAGGCTGATCTGCCGTGCATCAAGCCCTTGCGGCGTCGTTACCGGATATTCTAGACCACACGCCCGGCATTCTTCCACTTCGCCCTCGCCGCTGGAAAGGGCGCCGCGCGTCGTCAGTTGGTCGCGTGGAACCTCAACACCAAGCGAGCCCGGGAACCAGGTTTTGTCCTTGTAGATTGGACCGCCGACCCGGGTTTCGAACGCATCATTGTTTGTAGGCGTGTCGGTAGCCGGTTGGTTTTGAGATTCTTTTTGCCGTCCAGTATCTGACGAGATGCTCGTATTTGGGTAAGGAACCGGAATGACGGCGGACGTTTCAGGCTTTTTCTCAACATCCCCAGAGGGCGGCAAGGAGTGTTCTGTAAGCGCACCACCTCGGTTCACGTTGCTTGGATTTGGCGCAGCGTATTCACGGCGCTCGTTACGGCCATGGTTGTCGGACAAAGCATGGTCATTTTCCTGATCGTGCTTTTTCGGACGTTCGACACCGTCAACGATAAGGCGAACCGCGCGTTCGGCTTCGCTGCCGTCAAAGCCGTGTTGGCCCGTGATCTGACGCCGCAACCGGATTTTGTCAAAGTCAGGATAGCCATAGACCGGAGGATATCCATCGCCGATCGGACCATATCCGTTGCTGCTAGATCCCCCATTGAATGTCGGGGCGCTGCTCCGCGCGTTTTCCAGCGCATCGTTTATTGAGCCGGCGCTAGCGTTTGCATTTCCATCGTAGCTCGGAAGCGCCATAGACGTCTTTTTCGGCTTATCGCAGTCACTGACTTTCATTTCTTTCAGCGCCCAATAGACTTTGTGCGCTACTTCCTGCTGGTTGCTCCAATACTCGTTTTGCGCGCGCGCATCGAGCAGCGCTTCATATTCAGGTCCGCGCGGATTGGACGTTGTGTTGTCGACAAACAGCTTATTACCGAGAGCAACCATGCGCTTGCCCCATTCGCTACGATTGTGGGCGGAGGTTTCCCGTGCTGTTGCTGCGCGAGCGATAAGCGCCTGGAGTTCTTCCCAGGTGCAGATATTTTCGGGAACTCCTGGAAGATCGTAAGGCTTCAAGTCCGGCACAGGGATGTCGCCCGGCAGTTCGCCAAAGCCAGGATCGAGGCGGCCAATTTCGGTCGCGCCGCCTGCGCTCGAGCAATTCTCAACAACGATTGCTTTGGCCTTTTCTTCAATTGCCTTCGTCTCGGATTTTATCTTTTCCCATTTGGCTGTTTCGATGCGCGCTTCGTTGCGGGCTTTTTCCATTTTGGAAATAAGATCCGCTGAAACGCCGGCCTGGTGGTAGAGAAGGTCGAGATTTCCGCCGACCTGATCCAGCCGGTTTTTCCACTGGGATAAGTTATATGATGCGTTAGAAACCTCCATACTGGCGGCCATAACGAAATTGTCTTTGACCTCTTGAAAGCATGTCTTGGTGATATTGACGTCGACCAATTTCACCTCTTTCAAGGAGACATTGTTGACGCGCTCGTAAACATCGGGGAATGCAGTTTCGCCGATCGTGTTGCCGATCGAAACTTTGCCCAAGCAATCAACCACTGGGATGCCGTCAGCCTTGGCGCGCTCAGCATCGAGCGTATCGACGACGCCTCTCCAGCTACGCATCTCGGCTTCCGCTTTTTGAATCTGTACGTCGAGTTTTTTCAACGCGGTTTCATAGGCGCGCATTTGCGCGGTCTGATTATTCAGCGTTTTCCGGTCGCCGGCTTTCGCCGCGGTGTCTGCCGCCTTAAACGCGTCGTTCTTTTTCTGCGTGACGCCTGCCTTCAATTCCTTGAGCTTGGCGGCGAGTTCACGCGCCGCGACCGCGTTTTTTCGGGCGACGTGGCGCAACTCATAGAGCATGTGCTTCAGGGCGCGTCTTTCGTCCTCATAGCAAAATTGCTTCGGCAATGTCGGGATTGTCACATCCGTGTATTCTGCGGTCATCACGATATCGACAAGCGGGTTTTGCACGACGAATGCCGGCTCTGCCGGTTTATCGGAGGCTGCGTTGCTTCCGCAGGGCCGGGTTGGTGCGGCGCTCAGTTCGCCGGCTTTTTTTGATCGCGCCAGATTGATGTCACGCCTCAGATTATTAAACGGTCTGAAGAAGCTGCCATCGACGATAGTGCCCGTGCCGCCAGAGATTTCCTGATCAAGCGCGGTGCGTGCCGCCTGATTACGGGTAATCGTCGCGATTAGAATGCGCCGGATATTTGAAACGCTGCGCATCTCTTGCGCCGCCCGGCTCGAAAGACGCTTTAGCGCCTCTTCGTCGGCGCGCTTGTCTTGCCGGTGTATGGGGTCGCAATAAGATCCCTTAATTTTGAACGCCTCGATTTGCGACTTGATCTGGGTTAGCGCGGTCTGATGCTGCTGCAGCTCGGCTAACCTTGCCTTGGCTCTGCCGGATGCTGAGTCGGCAAAGGCGGGCGCGGTGCTGGCCGCGAGAACCAGCGCCGACAATATGGCGGCTGTCAATTTCTTTTTGAGCGGTTTCATATCAGAATCTCCGTATCGGGAGTTTATGGGTGAGCGTTGGAATGTTTCTGGGTTTTGGCTGGCGGTGTTCATGATGAATTCTCCTTTGTGAAAAAAAGCTGCCGCCTGGAGCAGAGGCCCCAGGCGGCCCGGGGCCATTACTCGGCCCCGTACGCTCCCCCAAGCTGGGCGAGTTGCGAGTTGGCGTAGGTTAAAATGTCGCCTGCCTCCGGTGCGGTCATGGCGCTGAAAGTGGCGCGCGCATATTGTTCAGCTACGGATGAAATAACGGCGCGGCCGATTTCTGCCTTTTCAATGCCGAGAACGGCGCCGGTAATAGGATCGTTGATCTGGTCGACGATGCGATAAATTTTTAAAGAATCGCCAGGCTGCAATCCGGCGTCGGCGCCGACATTGACGTAAAGCGTATCGGAGCGGACCTGCGCCACATGGGCGGACCAGGAACGGTTTTGCAGGCTTTGCGAAATCCGGAAGGAAGCTTCGGCGATTGCTTCCCGTGCGGCTTTGCCAAGGGGTGTGTTTTTGAACGTATTCGCGCCCACATTAAGACCGCTTTTTGAAGCGGAGATCGCAATCGACTTGCTTTTGATTTTGCGTTTAACCGAAAAACTTTCGACGACTTCGCCGCTAGTAGACTCAATCACTTGGAAGTCTATTGAGATGCGCCCGGTCCGCGATTGAGGGCTGATGCCGCCGAGGACGCCGCCAACGGTTCCGCCGACGGAAATACCGCCGCCTTTTTCCGAAAGCGTGAAATCGGTGACAGTGCCGCGCACCAGATATTGGGCGCCGAGAAGTTGACCCGGTTTGGCGGTATTCGAAGCGGTCAGGCCGTTGGCGCTGAGCTGTTGCTCATAAAGCGCGGCGTCAAGATGGCTGCGATTGGCGAGGCGGAACTGATTAGTTTGGGTGAGTTCCGTTTCCAGCATCGCGGCGAGGCCGCCGCC
>Ga0209633_10000772_pt1 | contig 35503 bp, 28 predicted proteins | sample Cruoilmetagenom1_FD_187290 | JGI IMG/M metagenome (GOLD analysis project Ga0209633, IMG submission 187290) | Oil polluted marine microbial communities from Coal Oil Point, Santa Barbara, California, USA - Sample 1 (SPAdes) (version 2) | ecosystem: Environmental > Aquatic > Marine > Oil seeps ...
AATTTGTAATATCAATGTAAGAATTGTATGCTCAGATGGGTATACCTATATTCGTACAGCACGAATCCGGATGAATCCAAATCCCTTTGTAAAACCACAGTTTTCTTTTTATTTGGATTAAGACCGGTGCTTCGGTCACTTCGATACAATTTTGCAGAGCAAAATCACTCAGTGACCGAAAAGGAGCACAAAAACACTTCGGCAAGCTCAGCAACCGGTAGAGGTAACCGAAAGACAGTTCCCTGAGTGATTTCGTTATACCCCATAATCTTTCTCTAAAAGAAATTGTATCGAAGGGATAGAAGTGACCGAAGGTCTGTCCCCGATTACAACACCACCGCAACTGCCACAGCGTATTCATCACAGTGGGATATTGATATTTGTAATTCTGTATATTTGCTTTTGTCAAAAATAGATTTTGTTTGATTATGGAGAATTGCAGTTGGTGCGCCTTTTTTCTTATTTATTATCTCTATTTCTTTCCAGTTTAATCCTTCTTTCCACTCCAGATTTAAAGCCTTGCTTACTGCCTCTTTTGCAGCAAATTTTCCTGCAAAATGGATGGCACTGTTGTGCTTATTTTTGCAATACTCTATTTCGCTTTTAGTGAAATTCCGGGTAAGAAATTTATCTTTTGTAACTAATTTTTGGAATCTGGTGACTGGAACTATGTCGATTCCTGTTTGTAGGGTTGGGGAAACACGGTGCTTCGATACATTTTTGCGAGCAAAAACACTCAGCAACCGCTGTGTACCGCTCTCTGAGTGTTTTGCGTTATGCCCAATAATTCCCTTTGAAAGCAAAATGTATCGAAGAGAACGGGAGATGGGGTGGCGGTAGAGAGAGGCACCGGGCATGGCGCCTCTTTTGGGTTTACGGGGCACCAGTCTGATTTAGTGCATTGGTTAGGGTAATTATGGTTATAATTAAACCCAGGCCTGTGGCTATGGCCGGGAAGTACTGGTTGAAATTATAGAGGAAACTGTTTGAGAGTACATTTATATTGTCACCAGGAAGTATTGGAGCTAATATATCTTTTCTTTTTCCATTTTCATCAGTAATAATTACCTTTCCATTTGTATTTCTGTCTATATCAAAGCCTCCTGCAACATTTACGTAGTATGAATACAGTTCCGGGGGATTGTAAGGAAGTCTTCCGGGGTTGTATGCCGCACCTGTAACAGAGACAAAGGGTCGTCCTAATGGAATTGCAATATGATCAAATGGTTTAAGAACTATATCTGCATTTTCATTGTACTCATAGATAAGTTTCTGCATGTTTACAGGTATTGAAAAAGCCTCTCCTGCCCGTATTAGATAGCCATGTTCGAGATCGGCAAAAGGGGATATGTAATCTTTTATTGAATAGAGTACATCGTAGAGTGTTTCACCAATATTTATCTGTCTGACTATTCTGTTATATATATCCACAGTGGAAAATTCATCAGTTGCAGCTTCAGTACCATAAGCCAGAGAAGTGTCTATTCCCCCTTCTATATAAACAACCGGCTGCTGGTGCATTATTGTAGGAACAGTTATAATATCACCATTATGAAAATCGAAATTATTTGAAAGTTCATTAATGTCCGTTGTAAATGATGTTGGAATTCCATCAGAAAAGCGATCAACTTTAATTCTAAACAGATTTGCCATAGGAGAATAGCCACCAGTAAAGGCACTAATCTCTTCCCCACCCTCATTTTCGAGGAGCTGATAAGTCCCTGGTTTGTACACCTCTCCAATAACCTGTACTTCTCTGTTTATTCTGGATATTCTTATAGTGTCCCCTGGACTTACATTAGGATTTTCTGAAAGGACACCCAAATTTAAGGCTTTTAGAAGGTCATATTTTTTTGATCTTCTAGTGGCAGAAATTATCTCAATATCCCTAATAGATGAATATTCTCCAAGTATATTTTCTAAAACTTCACTTAGTCTGGAAAGCCCCCAGGCTGTTACATACCTGGATTCCGGAATTTCTCCCAACACTGGAACTTGAAAAACACCAACAGCTGTAATGGTAACAGAAGGAAGACTTCTTGGGTATCCCGCTGCAATAGTCTCTTCTATAATTGGTTTTAATTGTGAAAAAGTCATTCCTTTAGCATCTATTTCCCCAAAAATAGTTAAATTTATTGTATAGTCACTTTCTACAAGAAGAACATTGGAAACTGTTTCCCCAGCTAAAAGAAAAGTAAGAGTATAAACATCTCCAGGGGTAACCGGATAGTTCTGGTTGGATATTGCAAGCTGCAGATTATCTGCAACAGCAGGTACTACTTGTACGGGCATAATTGTAGCCTGAGGTGTTGCTGCAGTATCTTCTTCGGCTCGCTGTAATAAGGTATTTATATCCTGTGCAGTGATAGAGAAAAGAGCAAAAAATATAACAACTGTTAATAGAATTTTTTTCATACCTTTTCTCCCTTTAATATATTTGTTTTATGGGGATCCTTAACAATACCGGATATCATATTTAGTAAAAATGCAAGAACTATACTAACCGCAAATGCTCCAAAGGTAGTTAACATACACAGTTTTCCACGGGATGGTTCCTCTTTTTCTTCCGGTACTTCAGCATATTCCAGTACACTGAATACTCCCTCTTCTGCTGTTGTAAGCTTTGTAACCTCATAGCGTTCAGATAGGGTTTGATACAGTTGAGTTTGTAAGGAGAGTTCTGCCTGCATATGGGCAAAATTCAGGGATAGCTGAGGAAGTTCCTCCTGGGATGGCATTCTCCTTCCATCACTACCAATATATCCCCTTTCAATTCTTTTTATCTGTGTAATAATATTGTTTCTCTGATTTTTTAAAATGGTTAAGGCAGGGTCCTCTATTGTAGAATATTCAGAATAATCGCTTATTTCCAGTTCCACCTGGTTAAGACCAGTTCTAAGTTCGTTTAACATAACTGAGCGGGCTGTGGCAATTTCCATAATATCCAGAACACCATGTTCTTTCTGAAAAGCCTCAATTCTACTTTCTATGTCTGATATTTCGGAAGATAATTCGCTAAGCTTTTCCTCCATCATGGAAATTTGTTTGGATTGAATAGTAACGCCTTCTTTTAAAAACCACTCTTCAAGTAAGCTTACCTCATAATTTACAAGATCGGCAGTAAAGGTAGGATCTATGTCGGAAAAGGAAATTGTTAATGCCCCGGAATCTCTGTTATATGAATATTCAGAGTTGTTAAGAATAACTTCTCTGGAATTAGTTTTTAATTTTTTCTCTATTTCAAATTTTTCAATTATATTAAAATTTTCTACAACATTATCTACAAATGGCCGGCTTCGAAGTACCTGCATTGCCAGTTGTGAGGAATCTGTGGATCCTCCAGCAGAATCTACTCCAAAGGCAGAAAGCATAGAAGACATTCCTGCAGCACTGCTCCCGCCTTCCTGAAAAATAACAACTGCATAGGCACGATAGACATTTGGAAGAGGACTTTTATCCGGAGGTAGTACAAGAGATATTACTGAAAAAATTACAACTCCAACAGCTGCAACTGCAGTTGTTATAACAATCAGCTTTTTATATTTTAGTAGTATAGCAGTATAGAATAGGAGGCCTTCCAGTAATGTGCGTTCATTTTCCATATTGAAATAACTCCTTTGCTAAAAGGGAGTACGGAGGAAGCAGACTGGAGACAGGGGATGGGAGGATATCGATGGGAAGGCTGTAGACTTTTTAAAAGTCCAGTATTCTTCCTTTCCTCCCGTCTCCGTTCTCCGTTCTCCATTCTTCGATTCCTTCCATCAGTCTATCTTCAATACCTTCTGCTGTAAAGGCGGAATAAATGGGGTTATCAGCTAAGAAAACTATTTGATTTTTTTGTAATAGTATTGTATTAGTTAATAGATGAATAAAAGTAATATTGATTATACAAAATGTAATGTACTTATATTGGGACCCATGAATTTGCAAAATGAGTTTCTTCATTATGTAATTAATAAAGAAATAAAGGCTTCGTGTATAATTTATGACCAGGATCTAAACTCCTTCCCTGAGAGTTTGGATATAAATCTGGTGGATTTAAACTCTAAAACAACTATGATTTTTATTGACAGTGCAGACCAGAGTTTTGAAAAAATATTAAAAGATATTATTACAAACCCTCATTTATCTAACTGTATTGTCGCTCTGTTTAACTTGAGGGAAAATGTAGGCATAGAAAAAAAAGCTCTATCCAGACAGATCCGTGGTTTTTTTTATAAGGACGATCACTTTGAAGTTTTTTTAAAAGGTATTCGTTCTATACTTAGAGGGGAAGTTTGGATTTCCAGAGAAATTTTATTAAAATATGTTTTAGATAGTTTTGAAGAAAAAAAAGTTGCTATTCAGGAAAAAACTACCCTTACCCAGAGAGAGATGGAAATTCTTGGTCTTGTAAGCATGGGTTCTACAAATGATGAAATTGCAGAAAAAATGTTTATTAGCTCCAATACCGTAAAAACACATCTCTACAATATCTTTAAAAAGATAAATGTCCCCAATCGCCTGCAGGCAGCTTTATGGGCTGCACAAAATTTATAATAATTATAAAATCGTAAAATAGTAGTAGTCTGGTACTATTCCTTTATCTAATACTAAGTACAAAAATCTGGCTTAGTATAAATAATTTCATACTTCTATTGTATTTCAATATTCCTTCTCTGTTTTATAATTATATCAACGATTATGTGTATTAAAGAAAACAGGAAAATTGAACGTTATTCTCTTCATGTTCCCATAGCAATTAATACACTCAATAATAAACAGAAAAAACTGGATGACATTACTACCAGGGATATTTCTTCCGAAGGTGTGTTTATTGAGAGTGAAACTCTCGATCTAAAACCAGGCAGTAAAGTACATGTAGAAATGGTTCTTACAGTGGAAAAACTGAAAGAACTTTTTGAGGTTTCTAATAAAGTTATCCTGGAAGTAGATGGACTTATAACACGGGCAACAAACCATGGAGTAGCTGTAAAGTTTACAAATGACTATTCCATAAAGCCGTTACTTTCCGGGATACAGTAAAAGTAGTCTGTTTCGGCGACACTTTGACTGAATGTATGGGTTTTTATAAGAGCTTTATGGCCAAATAGTGCCATAAGAGTAGTAGAGATCCGGGTTTTTTTATTTGGTAACTGCTTATGGTTATGGGTTAGTGTTTAAGTTTGGTAAAATTGTAAAAAGGTGGTTAAGATGAAGGTTCTAACAAAGAAATCTTTAAAGGAAAAATTAAAGCCTGCTGCTTTAAATGCAAAGTTCAGCAGAAGTATTTATTCCAATAAAGAATTTACAGAAATAATTAATTATGAACGTATCCGTGCAGATCGAAATGGGTCTGTTTTTTCTGTTAATATTTTTTCTTCTGAAGAATTTTATAGAACCAAAAAAAAACTTAACCGCCTTATAACTGAAATGAAAACCCAGATAAGATTAATTGATCATGCTGGATGGTATGATAAAGATTATGTTGCTGTTCTGCTTCCCGAAACCGATGTAATGGGAGCTGTTTCCTTAGGGAATAAAATTATAAAAAATATAGATTATGTAGACAGGAATAGATCTGGTTTTGAAGTATATACCTACCCGGATAACTGGCTGGAGAATGGTGTTAATAATTTATCCGAAAAAAACTTTACAGAAAAACGAAAAGATGGATTAAATATCAGTGCATGTATTGAAGCCATTTTTACAAAAAAAATGCCTGTATGGAAACGGGTTCTGGATATAATAGGTTCATCTTTGGGTCTTCTTGTTGGTTCTCCCATTTTTTTATTTTTAAGTTTGTATATAAAGATTGTATCTCCCGGTCCCATATTTTTTAAACAGATTAGGGTTGGATATAAAGGTAAAACTTTTAATTTTTGGAAGTTTAGAACCATGAAGCACGATAATAACCAGAGCATTCATGGCAAACACGCCCAAAGCTTTATTAAAAATGGTGATATTCCTATGGAAAAGCTGGACGGTACTGATCCCCGTATATATTTAGGTGGTAAGGTTATAAGAAAATCCTGTATGGACGAACTTCCTCAGTTATGGAATATATTGAAAGGAGATATGAGTCTTGTTGGCCCCAGGCCTTGTATTCCATATGAAGCTGAAGAATATTTAAGATGGCATACTCACAGATTTGATGTTGTTCCGGGTTTAACCGGATTGTGGCAGGTTAGTGGGAAGAATAAATTAACTTTTAAACAGATGATACGTCTGGATATTAATTATTCTAATAATTTAGCTTTGTGGAATGATATTAGGATAATTTTTGCTACTCCTGTTGCTATACTTGTTATGGTTACGGAGGCGGTGTTTAATAAATACAGGGGTCATTATAAAAGCATGGATACTAACCAGGATATCAAGCTTTTTGAAAAATCGGAAAATGTCTAAATGGATGTTTCTAGTATATTTTGAACAGCAAAAGCTATAATGAAAATGATTTTAGAGGCTGTATTAAAGAATAGTGATAATGAAATAGAAGAATTATCTTCTTTGTAGATTGGGAAAAACCCTAAAAGGGAAAATATTTTCTAATATCTATACTTTTGATACTGTGTACAAAGAATACTGTAATATAATTTTTTAATTTAAATTTCTCAAGTTGATTTTAAGGAAAGTTAATGGATGTTTCTATAATAATTGTTAATTATAATACAAAAACTTTGACATTAGATTGCTTAGCTTCTATTTATAAAGAATCAAAATCGATAACATTTGAAGTTATTTTATGGGATAATGCATCTATTGATGGTTCAGCAGAAGCTTTCTTAGGAATTGAAAAATTATATCCAAATTTCAAACTAATTGTATCTGAAGAAAATCATGGATTTGCTAAAGCAAATAATTTGGCTGCTTTGAAATCTCAAGGAGATTTTCTTTTACTTTTAAATCCTGATACAAAAGTTCTGGATCATGCTGTTGATAAGATTGTTGAACATGCAAAGTCCTCTAATCAAACAGGTATATTTGGCGGAAGTACTTTTTATGGAAATGGGGAAAGGAATACAACATCTTGTTGGAATATGCCCTCTGTTTGGAGTATGTTTACAATGGGGACGGGTTTAGCTTCTTTATTTAGAGAATCCAAATTATTTAATCCAGAATCTTTTGCATGGTGGGATTGGAAATCACCAAGAGAAGTAGATATTGTCACAGGATGTTTACTTCTCATGAAAAGATCTATTTGGGATCATCTTAAGGGTTTTGATTTGAGGTTTTTCATGTATGGTGAAGATGCCGATTTATGCACAAGAGCTAGAAAAGCAGGATATACATGTATGATCTTTCCCGATGTGGAGATTATCCACTATGAAGGTTCATCTGAGCCTAATCGTAGTGATAAAATGATACGGCTGTTTAAAGCTAAAGAATTACTTCTGGATAGACATTATCCAAAAATTACGGCTAGATATGGTAAAATCATGCTTGATTTGTATGCATTTTCTCGGATGGTGGCATGTTCAATTCTAAGTATATATAATTCTCGCTATAGGCAAATTGCTCAAACTTGGAAAGAAGTTCTAATTGGACGCAGAGGAAAGATAGCTTAATGAAGAAAGCATCATTTGATGGAGTTCTCTGTTTTGGTGGAGAAGATTGGTGGTATCATAATCATGGACATATAGATCTTCAAATGATGCGTGAATTTTCCAACAGAGTTCCAGTGCTCTATATAAATTCTTTGGGGATGAGAATTCCAAAAGCATCTCAAAATTCTGCTTTTCTTAAAAGAATAATCAGAAAACTTAAAAGCATAAGTAAAGGATACATTCGTATACGAAATAATTTTTCAGTACTGAGTTTACTGAGTATCCCCGGGTATAATCAGACCTTGTTTATTAAAAATCTCATGATCTGGACAATCAAACAATCTATAAAGAAATCTGGAATGAAAAATCCAATTATATGGGTGGCTCTACCCTCTTGCGAGTTTCTTCTTGATTCAATACCCAATCAACTGGTTTTATATCAGAGAACAGATAGATTTGAAACCGAAGATGATGTTGATTACAATAAAGCCAGAAAGTTGGACCTGGATTTGAAGAAAAAAGCTGATCTTACGATTTTTTGTACAAGACATGTATTTAATGAAGAAAAACATGAATGTAAAGAAGTGCTATTTCTTGATCACGGTGTTGATTATATTGATTTTAAAAAAGCCGGTGATATGAGGCAAAAACCAGTTGAGTTACAAGTAGAGGGGATAAAAAAAATTATCGGGTTTGTTGGTGGACTGGATCCGATTACTATAGACCAAAATCTAATAATTGAAATTGTTAAAGCGTTGCCTGAATATCTATTCTATTTCGTTGGGCATGATAATTTTGAGGGTAATTGGTGTAATTTCGATAATGCTCTTTTTCTTGGTAAAAAGCCTTATTCTGAAGTAGCAAAATATATGGCAGCTGCAGATGTACTAATTATGCCATGGCTAAATAATGAATGGATAAAAGCCTGTAATCCAATAAAACTGAAAGAGTATTTAGCAATAGGAAGACCTGTAGTTACGACATATTTTCAGGAGCTGGATTATTACAAAAATTTGGTTTCAATTGCGAATTCACCTGAAGAATTTATTTTTACATTAAAGAACGCTAGAAGTTCAGATGAGCTTATAAAAGCTCAAAGAGATAGAGTTGAGAAAGAAACGTGGAAGAATAAAAACTCAGAAGTTGAAAATTTAATCATAAAGCTCATTATAAAAAAGGGAGAATCACTTGAAAGTTAGTTTTTTTGGTTTAGGATATGTAGGTTGCGTCGGTATGGGGTGTCTTGCCAAAAGCGGTCATACTGTAATAGGCGTTGATACAAAATCTGAAAAAGTTGATCAGATAAATCGAGGCGAAGCAACTATAGTCGAAGCAGATATAAGTGATTTAATTAAAAACGGTGTATCTGATGGGTTTATTAGTGCGACCTTAGATTGTGATGAAGCAATTTTGAATTCTGACTTATCTTTTATAGCCGTAGGAACTCCAAATGGACCCCATGGTCATCTAAATTTAGAGTATGTTTTCAAAGTAGCAAAAGATATTGGAAAATCATTACAAAAGAAAAATGGATTTCATGTAATCATTATCAGAAGTACTGTTTTACCTGGTACTAATAAGCAAGTAGCGGACATTGTCAGTGCTGAATCAGGCAAGAATTATGGAATAGATTTTGCGATAGTCTCAAACCCTGAATTTCTCAGAGAGGGAACTGCAGTAAAAGATTTTTTTAATCCGGAACTTACTGTTATTGGAACAGATTCTGAAAAAGCATTCGATATGATGAGTAAATTATATAATGAAGTGGATTCTAAGATTTACCGAGTTCCAATTCGAGTTGGAGAAATGATTAAATATGTGAATAACTCCTACCACGCCTTAAAGATAGCATTTGCCAATGAAGTCGGGAATATCTGTAAAGAAATGGGAGTTGACAGCCATGCGCTGATGAACCTTTTCTGCGAAGATACAAAATTGAATATATCTCCTGTTTACTTCAGACCGGGATTTGCCTATGGAGGTTCCTGTCTTCCTAAAGACTTAAAAGCTCTTACCACTTTAGCTCATGATAATTATATAGATGTTCCTGTTTTATCAAATATAGAACGAAGTAATTCTATACAGAAAGAATATGTATTAGAAAAAATTATGGAATTCTCAAAAAAAAATATCGGGATTTTAGGATTGAGTTTCAAAAAGGGCACTGATGATTTACGAAACAGCCCTGCAGTTGAAATTGTAGAAAGATTATTAGGTAAAGGTTACTGGATTCATATTTATGATAAATATATTCACCTGGCAAAACTTACAGGTACGAATAAACAGGAAATTGAAAATAAAATACCGAAAATCGGAAATTATATCAGCGATGATCTGACTGATGTAGTCGAAAAGTCAGAAGTAATTGTTATAACATATAACGAACCTGAATTTAAGGGACTGATTAGCAGATATCCGGATAAAAAGTTTATTGATCTTTCTAGAATAGACAAAGACAAAACAACAGAAGGAAACTATTGTGGATTCTCATGGTAAAAAGAATGTCTTAATTATTGTAGAGAATCTGCCTCTCCCTTTCGATCGCAGAGTATGGCAGGAGGCCAATACTTTAGCTGATGCAGGATTTGGTGTCTTTATTATTTGCCCGAAAGGTAAAGATAAATATACTGAAGATTTTGAGGAAATAAGCGGGATAAAAATATTCAGACACAATCTCCCACTTGAAGCAAATGGTCCTATCGGCTATCTGGCTGAATATTCTTCAGCATTGTACTGGGAAAAGAAACTGACAAAAAAAATTCATAGAGAATATGGGATTGATGTCATTCAGGCCTGTAATCCACCAGACCTGATACACCTGGTTGTCAGATCATTTAAACGACGGTATGGAATTAAGTTTATATTTGACCACCACGATATCAATCCTGAATTGTATCTTGCGAAATTCGGAAAGAAAGATTTTTTCTATAAATTACTGTTGTATTTTGAAAAGCGGACTTTCAAAATGGCCGACCATTGCATTGCTACAAATGAATCATACAAAAAAATTGCTGTTGAAAGAGGAGGAAAAGACGAGCAAGATATTACTGTAGTTAGAAGTGGCCCTTCACTGGAAAGGATGTATCCAGTCGATAGAAATGAATCATTAAAGAATGGGAAAAAATTTCTAATCTGTTATGTCGGAGTAATCGGACAGCAGGAAGGAATACATTATCTGTTAAATGCAGCTAAAATACTAAAGGAAGTTAGAGGCAATGATACGCATTTTATAATTATGGGAAGTGGCCCGGAAATGGAAAATATGCGAGAATTATCTCAAAAACTCAAAATAGATTCAGTTGTGGACTTTCCAGGTCGGGTTTCAGACGAGTACTTAAGACAGGCCTTGTCAACATCGGATATCTGCGTTAATCCAGATGAATATAATGAAATGAACGATAAATCAACTATGAATAAGGTAATGGAATATATGGCTGTTGGGAAACCAATTGTCCAATTTGATTTGAAAGAAGGCCGTTTTTCTGCAGGAGAATCATCCTTATATGCCCTGCCAAATGATTCGAAGGATATGGCAGATAAGATCAGCTTTTTACTTGATAATGAAGAAAAACGAAAATACATGGGAGATTACGGCATTAAGCGCGTTCGGGAAGAGCTTGAATGGGAATATGAAAGAGGGAAATATCTTTCTGTTTATTCCGATTTACTAAAAGTGACAATTAATCAAAATAATCAGAGATAGAACCCTATTCTCGTCAAGAGCCAATAAAAAAAACCAATGGATTTAAGATTTTTATATAATAGATTAAAAAGGATGACATTACTCGAAATATTCTTTCGGGTAATATCTTTTATAAAAAATGGAATCGAGAAGCAGTATTATTTAAAACATCCTGTTTTTCTGAAAAATATGTCAATAGAAAACATCAATCTGACCCTACCAGATTTTAAGAATGAAACGCTACAGCTCAATGCTGAAAATCTCCTTAATGATAGTGTTGTATTATTTGGAAAGAACTATGTATTGGGTAATGGGGAATGGGATTTCCATCTTGATCAGGATTCGGGAATTCGCGCCCCGAAAGAATGGGGAAAAGGTATTGATTATAGGGATTCAAAGATAGTAGGGAATATTAAAACTCTGTGGGAATTGAACAGGTTTACGTATTTATTCCCACTTACTTATGAGTACAAAAGAACCGGCGATAAAGTATTTTTAAACAAAATTAAAGAACTGGTATTACTCTGGATTGATCAGAATCCATTTTTATATGGAATTAACTGGTGCAGTTCTCTGGAAAATGCGATTCGAACAATCAACTGGGTAATTGCACTTTCTGCAATAGAAGATGATTTGTCTCAACCTGATAAAGAAAAAATTCTCAATACAATTTATCAAAATCTCTGGTTTATAAGAAACAATCTCAGTTTGTTCTCTTCTGCAAATAATCACTTGATCGGAGAGTTGGCGGGCTTGTATATCGGTTGTCTAATACTTCCACAGACTTCTAAGATTAAGAAGTGGAGATCATTTTCTTATAATAAACTTATAAAAGAGATGAATAAGCAGTTCTACTCCGAAGGTGTTAATAAGGAACAGGCTTTCTATTATCAGCATACGGTTCTTGATATTTATCTGATTATTTCCAGTTTTGCAAAACAAAATGGAGATTCGATTGAACCCTTTCAATTACTCCTGGAAAAAGGTATAAGTTCTTTAATGTCTTTTTCCTATGATGGAAAGAATCTTCCTAAAATTGGTGATGAAGACGGTGCAATAACAATCAACATGGATCAGGAAATGACTGGTGTGTATGCATCACTCTTTAATACTTATAATCTTATCTGGAATAATGATTCCTCTAATACAGAACAAAAATCAGACGACATTAAAAGTCATTTTTTTCTGATGAATATCGGCAGAAGAGAAAAACAACAATATACTTTAGATCGTCTGGGATTTAACGAATCGGGTTATTATCTGTTTAAAGAAAAAAATAACAACAATAACATTTTCCTTCTCTATGATTGCGGCCCGATTGGATACGGTTCCTTAGCTGCTCATGGTCATGCAGATGCTAATTCTATATTTTTCTCAGTTGACTCTACTCCTGTTTTTATCGATCCGGGTACATACGCCTACCACGATTTACCTGAATGGAGAAATTATTTTAGATCAACCAGGGCTCACAATACTCTTTCTATTGATCAAAGAGATCAATCCCAGAATAGTGGTTTATTCATGTGGGGGAAAAAGGCAAAAACAGTTGTAACTCAATATAAACCGAATCATTCAATTACTGGAAAACATAATGGTTATTCAAAAACTAATGAAAAACAGATCCATTCCAGAACCATAGATTTCTCCAGTGCAGCTGATAGCATAATTTCTATAATCGATACTATCGAATCGAATAGAATGCAGAATATAGAGATATATTTTCATGTGAATAATAAACTCAAATGCTGTTTAGAACAGAAAAAAGTTTTTATCGAACTGAACCATAAATCAGTTCATATAGAATGGCCTGAAGTTTTAAAATGTAAAATCATCACAGGTGATACAGATCCTATTCTCGGATGGCAATCTGATATCTTTTATCAAAAAGAGAAATGTTCTACAATTGTTTTGTACGGTGAAGTAGCAGGGAATTTGCCTCTACTAACTAAAATATCAATTTTAAATAAATAAGGGCCCCCAATGTGCGGAATATGCGGTAAATACAACTTTATAAGCGATATACAACCAAGCTATGAATCAATATTCGGTATGACAGAGTTGATTACGCACAGGGGACCAGATGATTCAGGAATAGAATTATCCGGGAATCTGGGATTTGGCTTCCGAAGGTTATCGATCCAGGATTTGTCACCTTCCGGTCATCAGCCTATGAAGGATTATGAAGGTAGAATAATGATCGTCTTTAACGGCGAGATTTACAATTTCCTGGAATTGAGAGCTGAATTGAAGGGATACGGATATAAATTCAAATCTCATACAGACACTGAAGTTATTATTTATTCCTATGAAAAATGGGGCGATGATTTCCTGAATAAATTAAATGGCATGTTTGGTCTGGCTCTATGGGATGCTCCTAAAGGAAAATTTATTCTGGCAAGAGACAGGATAGGAATTAAACCGGTTTATTATCAGGAAACATCTGATGGAATTACCTTCGGCTCTGAGATCAAATGTATTTTGGGAGATACTCCGGTGAGTCCCCAATACAGTTCTTCAGGTCTCTTCAGTTTTTTAAGGTATCGGTATACACCCTCTCCAGATACAATTTACGAGGGAATAAAAAAACTGGCACCGGGTACAGCCATTACAATTATCAAGGGAAATGTTCAAAAATGGAGATGGTGGAATTTTAAGCCCACTACAATCTCAAAAGGAATGTCCCAAAATCAGGCTATTGAGGAATTATCTACACTCTATGAAGATTCTGTAAAACATCATTTAATAAGTGATGTCCCAGTAGGATTACTATTAAGTGGAGGTGTAGATTCAGCACTACTTCTTTCCCTTATGAATAAAGAAAAGAAAGGTATTAAGACCTTTTCTGTTGGATATGGTTCTTCTTTTGAAGATGACGAACTGCAAGATGCCAAGAAAACAGCTGAATTATATGGCGCAGAACACCATCAGGTAATACTAAAGCAGAAGGAATTTATTGAAACTCTACCTAAAATAATTTCATTTCTTGAAGAACCTGTTGCTACATCTTCCATTGTTCCTATGTATCATGTCTGCCAGAAAGCCGGTGAACATGTTAAAGTGGCATTAGTTGGACAGGGTCCAGATGAACTATTTGGGGGGTATAACCGACACTTGGGATTAAGAATTGGTCCTCATTGGAGGAATATACCCAAACCGGCAAGAAGCGTCTTAGAAAAAAACCTTAAGGGTAAAGTTAAGTCCGAAAACTTCAGAAGAGCTTTATTTTCACTAGGTATAAATGATCGAATGAATCGTTACAAAAATGTCTTTGCTTTAGAAGAGACCTCATTTATTATGAATTTGTTCAATAAAGATCGTATCGGCTCTGTTGATGAGATGGACCATATTGTACTTTGGGATGAATTAAAGCCCTATATTGAAAATGTCGATGAACTGACAGGATTTCAGTTTCTGGAGATGAGGAGTTCATTACCCGATGAACTGATGATGTATTCTGATAAGCTTTCCATGGCTCATAGCATTGAGTTGAGAGTTCCCTATGTTGACAAGAATATAGTTGAGTATGCTGAGGGACTTTCTCAATATATTAAAATGCCTAATTTCAAAAGAAAGTATATTCACAAGGCTATTGCCAAAAGATACCTTCCCGATGAAGTTATCAACAGAAAAAAAAGAGCTTTTGCTAGCAATGTTATTAAAGATTGGTTTAACAGTGAGATAGATAATGAATTGATTAATATTTTAAGGGATCCTTTAGCAAAGATTTATAATTTCCTTAATTTTGCCAGTGTACAAGAAGTGATTAATGCTCATAAAAATGGTTCGGATTTCCATAAACTTATTTTCAGCTTTATTGTGATAGAAATGTTGATGCGGAATTGGGTATAATTCGATTATGGCCAATGATATTGCGAATCAGACACAAATAGCACCTCTAGGATTAGCAATATTATTTATTTTAATGGTTTTATTATTATTCAAAAATAAAGATTATATTTTTATATCTTTTGTTATTCTAAGCTGTTTTGTATCCTCTGCACAAAGAATAGTTATTGCAGATATAGATTTTACATTTATTCGAATATTTATTGTATTTACTTACTTAAGAATAGTTTTAAGAAATGAATGGGTTTTGGAATCTTTACATAAAGTTGATATACTTGTATTACTCTATGGATTTATTTCAATATTCTCATTTACATTATTACATTCAAGCATTTCTGCATTAATCAATTCTTTAGGTGATGCATTCGATACAATTGGAGCATTCTTTATTTTCCGAAATTATTTAAGAGATTACAAAGATATAACTTATATTATAAAGCTATTTGCTATTTCAAGTTTAATTATTTTTCCTTTTTTCTTTTTTGAAAGTATAACAGGTTTCAATATATTTAGTTATTTTGGAGGTGTACCTGTAGTTTCTGCAATTCGAGAAGGAAAAGTCAGATGTCAAGGAGCTTTTCCACATCCAATTATTGCTGGTTCATTTTGGGCAGTACTTGTTCCACTTATTTGGAGCTTTTGGAATACTAAAATAATATCAAACAAAATAGTATTTTTTAGCATTGTATCTTCTATTTTGATTATATTATTTTCTGCATCGAGTACACCTTTAATGTCTGTCTTTGCAGGGTTTCTATTTCTTGGCTTATATCAATTTAGAAAAAGCTATAAAGAAATTAAAATATTACTAATTTCTTCCTTAGTGATCCTCCAGTTGATCATGGATAACCCTATTTGGTATTTATTAATGAAGATAGATATTGTTGGAGGATCAACTGGTTTTTTTAGATTTTTACTAATAGATAAATTTGTTGAGAATTGGCGTGAATGGTTTTTTTTAGGAATTGTCGATACATATCATTGGGGAGAGGGTTATAATCTTCCAAGTATTGGATTAAGTGATTTAACAAATAAATTTGTCGCCGAAGGTGCTACTGGTGGAATTTTTCGATTATTGCTATTTCTTATAATATTTTTTACATCCTATCGAATTATTGAAAAGAAGAAAGACGATAATGATTTTTCTCATAATAAAATGTTACTTTGGGGAATTTTGGCAAGTTTATTTATTCATTTCATGAATTTTTGGGGAGTTACATATTTTGGACAAATGACTTATATCTTCTGGATGGGGATAGCTATATGTATTAACATAGAATACTACAACTTCAATAATACCAATCTAGAAAATAAATATATTGAAAATGGTCTTAAAAAGAAAAGAATAATTTCTTGATAAAATCAAATAAATTGACCTAAATTACTGTTTTTCCAAACAAATAAAGATAAACTATTAGTTAAATCATTTGTTTTGGTTTTGTAATAGGAGAATTAATAAAATGAAAAAAATAGGATTTTCTCTCATATTCCTTTGTTTTCTAGTATTTTCAAATTTATTTTCTGAAAAATATATACGGTCTGGTGCCACTGGTTTAAATGATGGATCCAATTGGTACAATGCCTACTCTAATATACCGGAAAGTCTGGAAAGAGGCGAAACTTATTATATTGCCGATGGTTATTATCCTGGACCTCATTATTTCGATGATATCGAAAATGGTTCTCAATGGATTTTGTTTAAAAAAGCTACTAAATTATTTCATGGAACTTCAAGTGGATGGAATGATTCATATGGAGAAGATCAAGCTATTTTAAATAATATTCAAATAAGTAGAGACTACTATGAAATAGATGGAGTGGAAGGAGGTGGGGATCCTAACTGGATAGATAATTTTGGAATTAAAATAGAGTATATATCTGGCTATACTTATCCTTTGAATGAAAAGCTTGTTGCTCTTGTAGGACCATCTGATTTCGCATTAAACCAACCTCAAAATTTAAATTTTAAACATATTGATTTTAAACATGGTGGTATTGGCTTAGATATTAACGGTGATATTATTTATACATACCCACCCAATTCTTTTTCTGAAGGTGTAAAAAATGTATATATTGGGCATTCTTATCTGCATGATTGTGCTAGAAACCAAATCCTGACATTTTTAAGTGAGAATTGGACAGTAGAATACTCTTTTTTTGCTCGGAATTTTTCTTCTTCTGAGAGGCATTCAGAAGGATGGCAGGATTTTGGTGGGCAAAATATGACTATTAGAAATAATATTTGGGAAGATATTACAGGTACAAGTTTTATAGCTTTGAAGAAAAACTTTGGTTATGAACAGTCCAATTTTATGATATATGGAAATGTTTTCATTTACACTGAATTATATGATGGGCAATTAGGAGGCCAGGGAGTTGTAGGAGATACTGATGAAGTAGATGCTGTTACCAAAGACATTTATATTTTTAATAATACTATATACAATGTTTTTGGATGGAATGCTGGATTTTCTTTCACCGGAGGTACAAATGAAGATATACATGCTTTTAACAACTTGTTTGTTGATAATCCCTCGAGTATACGAGTTGATCAAAGTTCAGTTATATCTGATTATAATTTTTATTATCATAATTACACATATTCAAGTGAACATAGTTCAGGATTAAATGATAAAATATTAGATTCAAACCCCTTAGAAGATCCATCTAATTTTATATTTAATTTATCAGAAGAAATTGGACCTGGTATATCAATTGATCAATTTATTGTTGAAAACCCCCTACTTGCTACTTTTTTTTCTGACGACTCCTATTTATATGATATGCACAATACCAAAAGAGGGGATGGTTTATTTTGGGATCCTGGAGCTCTAGAATATATATCTTTTTCTAGTTTAGATAAACCATTTAAACCCTCAGGTATAAAAGTGAGAAATTGATTTGTTTAATCTATTTTATCATCGATATCTTAATAATAAATAAATATTTCATTCTGGAATACATCCTAAAGCTATAAAATACTAAAATTGAGCAGTAAGAAATGATTTTTAAAATGCATATTCCGTTACCTTTTTACAACTCACAAGTGAGTCATATACAACCCATGTGTTTTTTATTGCGATCACTTGTAGATGGCAGTCCTTAAGTAAAATATGAAGGAGTAGTTATGAGACCTTCAATCGTTACAAAAATGCATAGCGGAGGAATTATTGAACATAGAAAATTGTAAAACTTAGGAAATATATAATGTTATTTAGTCTTTATCAAATGACAGTAATAAATTTATCAGGATTAGTAAAAAATGAATTAAATTATCAGCTGAATATAAATGGGGAATTGTAGTGGAAAACTTAATAAGTTATGGTTTAAAAGACGTGAATTAGAAGTAAAATTGAGAATTTACTATAAACGAAATAGAGTTTAATTAATTCTTGTATCTCTATTATGATATCTTATATTCCTATGACCTGAATAGGATTTAAAAAATTGAATAAACACTTAATTTAAAATTATTAAAAACAATATTTTCTCCCAATTTATTAATTGCAATTTCATGTGTAAACAATATTGCTAAGAATTAAGTTATATTAAAAACTGTTCATATATGGAGTTTAAATGAGAAAAATTGTAATAATGGGTGCTTCGATTCATACAGGTAATCTGGGAGTTTCAGCATTATCTCACTCTTTAATGACAATAATCTCTTCTATAGATGAGGATGTGGAATTTAATCTATTAATTCCTCATCGAAAAGAAGAAATAACATCACTAAAACTAAATGACAAGTTATATAATGTTCAAACAAAAAATTATAGGCTTTCTCCTTTTTCCAAATTGAAAGAGAACTATTTGGTTATATTAATATTGGCATTATTTCGTAAATTTCTAATTTTCAATAGTTTGAAGGAAAGACTAGATAGGAAAATACCTATATTTTCATTAATACGAAATGCAGATATTATTGGAGATGTTTGGGGAGGAGATAGTTTTAGTGATATATATGGATTACCAGTTTATATTAAAGAAGTACTTATTAGAAATGTAGTTCTTAGCATGAGAAATGATTTTATTATCTTTCCACAAACTTTTGGACCTTATAAAAAATATTTCTCTTTGTTCTTAGCAAAAAAAATATTTAAAAAATCATCAGTTGTATTAGCAAGAGGGGTGGAAGATATCAGCTTGCTAAAAAACACTCAAGGATTAAAAGAAATTAATATCTCTTTTTGTCCTGACGTAGCTTTTATGTTAAACGCTTCTGTTTTTTCAAAATTGAAAATAGATGATAAAATATTTTTAGAGAATAAAGAATTAATTGGAATCAATATAAGTGGTTTAATGCTTAGTAATAAGGGGAAATATGGAATGAAAGTAGAGTATAAAGAATTAATTATTCAAATTATTGATTTTTTTGTAAAAGACCAAAAAATGAGTGTAATACTAATTCCTCATACTTATTCATATCCTAATCCTCTTTCTCAAGATGATGACTATTTATCTTGTCAAAAAATTTATAATAATTTATCGAATGAAATTCAAGGTAGTGTAAGATGTCTTTTCTATAATTTATCACCTGAAGAAATAAAATGGATTATTGGAAAATGTTCTTTTTTTATTGGATCTAGAATGCATTCTACTATTGCATCTATTTCACAAAAAATCCCTACAGTTGGAATTAGTTATAGTAAGAAATTTAAAGAAGTCTTTTCAACAGCCGATATTTCGGATTGTGTAATTGATGGTTGTTCAGCAACCAATGAGGAAAGTCTCTCCTTGATAAAAACACTATTTTTTAAAAGGGATGAATTAAGTCACAGATTAAATGAATCAATACCTAAAATAATAGAATTAGTAAAAATTTCATTTCAAAAGATTATTCAATAATGAGATCTCTAAAAAATAGATTATTTAAAGGAGCAGCATGGAATGCTTTAAATCAATTATTCACTCAAATTATAAATATGGGGGTAACTCTTTATTTAGCGAATAGACTGTTCCCTGAAAATTTTGGAATCTTAGGTAATATAATGATTTTATTTTTCGTAGCCCAGATTTTATTTGATCTAGGTCTTACTGGTGCAATGCTATCAATAAAAAATATTTATAAGGAGCATTATAACAATGCTTTTTGGTTATTACTTTTTGGTTCAATTTCTACATATTTAATTATATATTTTATATCCCCGCTTTTGTCAATTTATTACGAAGATGGAGATTTTATAACTTTTGGTGTACGACTAGTATTTAGCTCATTCCTACTTTATCCTCTATATATAATTTCAATGGTACATGAGTTCAAAGCTTTAAAATATGATAAAATTACAATAACTAATCTTATAAGTATAATAGTTTCGAGCCTTTTTGCTCTATTACTCATCAAATTTGGATATTCAAAATATAGTTTAATTGCACAATTTTTTGTAAAAAATCTTTTAGATTTCATCATCATGATACTTTTTATAAAATGGTTTCCTAATAAATTACCTGATTTTATAGAAATGTTTAAATTACTAAAATTGGGGTTTGGATATTTAATGCATAATGCTATCAATTATTTTTCTCAAAATATTGATTTTTTCCTGGTAGGTAGATTGTTAGGAAATAATATTATGGGATTATATACTATTTCTTTTAGAATAGCGAAATATCCACTTGTTAAATTCTTTGAAATAATTGGTAAAATGCTTTTTCCAGCCTTTGTTGAATTGAAGAATGAAAATATAACAAAAGTATTTTTTAAGATTACTGCAGTAGGTAGTTATTTCCTAGTCCCAGTAATATTAGCTCTGTATTTTACTATTGAATATATATCTATAATACTTCTAAAACCTGAATGGAATCCGATCATTAATATTATCAAAATCATCTTATTTTATTCTATTTTTGATGCTTTATCCCTACCAGATAAGGAATTATTAAAAGCAAATAATAAAGTAATGAATTTAAATTATTATAGAATTGGAACTTTAGCTATTTTTCTTGTTTTTGGTATTTTTGCAATAAAAAAATTTGGGATTCTAGGTATTGCGCATGTATATGGTGCTTGTCAACTACTAAATATTATAATCGTTAGGGCATATATTCATAAAATTTTTTATATTTCATTACATGAATCTATTTATTATATGAGGAAAATAATACTTGAAATTATACTACTTTTTACTTTAGGATATCTTGCAAAATTACTTTTAAATTATTTTCAACTTAGTCCTTATTTTAATTTTTCTATATTTATTGTTTTTTATTTTTTTATTTTCCTTTTATTAACTTTATTTAATTCTGTAATTGATTTTAAAACAAAACGAATATTATGGGACAATTTCATTTAAAGCTCTATTTTTCACAAAAAAAATTATAATTGGGGGTTATATTTCAATGTTAGTATCTAAGATCTTAGTTTATTTATACAAATTTCAAAATAATAAATCTAGAAAAGTAATTCATAAAATATTAGAAAAAATGGAAAAAGGAGAAATGTATTCAATTTCATTAAGAAAAATAATGAAAGTTTATTTTAATATAGAAATTGGTAAATATACATATGGAGGTTGTTTTAATCCATTACTATTCGAAAGGAGCGTATCAATTGGAAATTATACATCAATTTCAGCTTCAACTAGAGCTCTGACAAGAAATCATCCAGTAACAAAAGTCTCGACGCACCCCTTTTTCTATAATAAATATCTAGGTTTTGTAAACAGTGATCTTGTGGAAAGATCCCCTTTGGAAATAGGACATGACGTATGGCTGGGACATAATGTCGTTATTGTGCCAAGAGTAAAAAAAATTGGTAATGGAGCTATTATTGGAGCAGGTACAATTATCACTCGTGATGTTCCAGCATATTCAATTGTAGTGGGAAATCCGGGGAAAATAATTAAATATAGATTCAATGATGATATTATTATTAAACTAGAAGAATCTCGATGGTGGGAAAAAGATATTGGGTCTTATGAACAAAAGTTGCATATTTTTGATAAAATTCTCTCTAATATAAACCTTCAAGTAGCGTCTGAAGTAATTGACCAATTATAAAAACAGCTTTCAGTCTGTATAATGAAAAAATGCCTGGAACAATGCACTTTAAAAATACCAACCCGAAAATTGATTTTGACAATTCTACTTTTAAAGTCATGAAATTTCTTACAGATTGTAAAGGGGATGATAAACCTAGAATTGTGATAGCATCTCTTTTAGTTTCAGGGGAACAATTATCCATACCATCTTTGAGGAAGTTCTTTTGCTTAACTATGGAATTAAGACTGATGAGGAATATTACCGCTTTCCTTTTTATGCAAAAACGAAGAAAGTGCTAGGTAGTCTGTCAGGTAGGTTTATTTATTTTTTTACAAACAAAAGGAATACCCTATCTATAAGATATATTCTTTACTCTGAAAACCGTGATAGGAAATCATGGGTTTAGACGTTTTTTTTATAACAGTGGATAAGCGGTTAACGTTTAATAATTTTAAGAGCTATAACCCATGTTCAGCCATTATAGTTACTCCAACGTTAAATCTAGATAAGTCTACTTCATGTTTTCAGGACAGGGAGAGGATTAACCCATTTTAATTTAATTGGTTGAAGTATTGATATCTTTAATGGAACAATTACAAATAAATACCTTAATTTTAAATGTTAAACTTTAAAAAAGTGCCATGCAAATAATTGATAGCTTGTGAAATAAAAAAACAAAAAAGGTCCTCAAAATATATTAAAAAGAATAATACCAAATCAATATTAGGATATGCTAATTTAGCTAAATCTAAATAAGCAAATGATCGAAAAAGCAGGGTGTTTTCATAACAAGTTAGTAATTTAGATAAGGAAAAATATATTACTAACAAACTATACAACAAGATTTTATAGATTGAATGATGAGAAAAAAGAATTAAATTTTTATTAGATTCCCTTGGTTCTCACCAAGCTCCCGCTATTTACTCCCTTATCGTATATGTAAATCTTTTCAATATCCCCCGGGAACAGTCCAAGATTGCATTCCTTAATTTATGAAGGGGCTGATTTAGTATTAGGTTCCCACTCAATGAAAGGGGGTGAATACCCTACAGAATGGGGATTTAAACGAAGAATTTTTAGCCAATGGGGTGGACTCTTTGCACGGTTTATTTTGTTTTTCCCAACCAAATATTTCTCGCTTGTAACTGATCCCACTACTGGATTGAAAGCAACTAAAGTTCTGGGTTTATATAATTCAATGGATTTGTCCAGTATTAAATCCAGAGGATATGCATACAAAGTAGAGATGCTATATAAATTTGTTCGTATGGGAGCAAATATTAGAGAAATTCCACTAAAATTTCAGCTAAGGGAGCAAGGTAAATCAAAAATAACGCCACAAACGGCAAAAGAAGTTTTATTAACAATCTTTCAACTACGATTTCAAGATGAGTCTACTAGAAGGTTTTTTAAATTTGGTATTGTGGGGTTTATTGGTTTTCTTATTAATGCAGTGTGTCTTGAATTGTTAAACAATATGCTATGGATTGAGAAACTTGCAAATTCTGTATCTACTTTATCTTTCTTTAGTAAAATGAAGTTATTTTCACAACCAGCTTCCTGGGCTGCAGCTATTGCAGCAGAATTTGCAATTCTAAGTAACTATTTACTTAATAATATATGGACTTTTCGGAAATATAGATTGAAAAAGATAGGATTATTCCTTTTAAATGCCATAAAGTTTAACCTTACTTCCTTTGGAACAATTATTGCTCAATTTGTTACAGTTGGAATGGCTACGTTATTGATTTCAAATACATTGTGTATTAGGCAGATAACTCTTGTGCTAACAATAATTTTAGTAGTAGTTCCATACAATTGGTTTATGTATAACTATTTCATTTGGAAAACTAAGTGTTAAAAAATTAGGCTATATTAACGATGATAATAACTATTAAAACCCAGAGAGTGTGATTAAATTTTGTCTCCCTATACTCCTTATAAAATTATGTATAAATAGGATAGTATGTTTAATTTCCAAAAGATGTTAAAAATAAATAGATTTTCTTCATTGTTCTTTTTTTGTTTTGTAATACTATTTATTAGCTTGATAAGATTTATAAACTTAAATAGTGATCCCCATTCCATAGTCTACAGAGATGTAATTACCGACGAAGGATGGTTTACTCAAAATGCCAGGAACCATTATCTATTTAATGATTGGGTCCTGGATGAACATAATCCTGCTTATATCCTATGCCCCATATATACATTTGCAGAACGATTTATTTTTTCCCTTTTTGGAAACACTTTATATTCTTCACGAATATTAAGTGCAGTTTCTCTTTCTCTTGTTTGCATTTTAATAATAGTAAGGTTTTTTAAAAACCGTAATATTGCTCTACTGGTAACATTACTTGTAGTATCTAACCCTTACCTGTTCTTTTATTCCAGAACAGCATTTGTTGAATCTTTCCAATTATTGGCAATTACTTGTACCTGGTATTTTTCCTCTTTTCAAAAAAGTAAGAAAATTTTGTTTCTAAGGTTCCTTTCCGGTGTTTTTGCAGCTATTGCTGTTTTTATAAAACCCTCAGCTGGGATAATTATAATGTTTGCCGTATTTTCTCCATGGGCTGCTAATCTAAATAAACGATTTAATGAAAAAGCTAAAGAATCGCTTTTTGTAGTTTGTGGGGGACTACTAATTATTGTATTTATGCTCCCATTTTTTTTATCAGAAATTGAACTATTTTTTATTGAGTTTAGCAGAGAAAGCTCTCTTATTAGCATAGAAAATGGTTTTAATGGACTAGCAACCCCATTGTACTATGGACTGGTAAAACCATGGGAAAGTGGAAACTTTAAGTTACCAGGATATAATTTAGTATTTGTACCAATTCTATTTTTATTAACTATACTAGCTTTTTCAAGATCCAATGGAGCAAAAACTTCTAAAACTGGGAACAACGAACTGGATTATATTGTGCGAACCTCTGTTTTATGGCTTATTTTTATTCAGATTTCATTTTTTTCACAATCTACATTGCATATTGAGCCAAGATATTGGATAAACATGTTTATACCTATATCTATAATCCTTATTATTAAACTATTTGGAATAAATAATTTTAAAAATACTTATTACAGACTCTCCAAAATTAGTGCTATTTTTGGAATATTCCTTATTATTTACATTTTAAGACCACAAACACTTCAAATATTTTCTAATACTTTTCATATAAAATCAAAATTTATTATAACTATTTTATTAACAACAGTTATAATTTTTGGATCAGTAATTTTAGGACTAATAGCCGAAAAACTACTAAGAAAAATGAGACTAAACTCCCAAATGATTCAACTAGTCTCCAGGTCTATGGTAATTATTGTAATTCTGTTTTGGAGTATGTTTGGTATTATTTCTGTATTTAATTCATCTTTCACTTTAGAATCTGCAATAGTTGATATTAATTCAATTATTGGAGATGGAGCTGTCCTTACAGGAGGAGTAGCTAATACTTTATCCATTGGTTCGAAAAGGTATGCTTTTGTTACTAGAAATCTGGAAAGTATGAATATGGGAGTGGGAATAATTAATGATGATTGGAACGAGAAAGGAGTGACAAATATCATTGAAACGATTGAGGAAAATGGTGTTAAAAGAGAGCAACAGACCTGGTTACCATATGGAACTGCTATCCCAATTAAAACATATAATTTGCTACCGGATAGTAAATTACCTACAGGATACCGTTTTAAAGTACTGTTATCTGAATGGCATAAGTAATTTACCTTGAATTATCTTTTTTATTTTAATTTTAATAAAGGATTAGTATGAAACATAAACTTGGATTATCAATAGATATGGACAATCAGTGGTCCTACATGAAAACACATGGAGATTCTGGATGGGACAAATATCCTACCTATTTTAATGTAGTAATCCCTAAAGTTTTAGGCTTAGTTAAAGAACTGGATATCCCAATAACTTTTTTTCTTGTTGGAAAAGATCTGGAAAAAGATGGAAATACCAAAGAAGTTGAAAAAATTGCAAAAGCTGGCTTATCAATAGCAAACCACTCTTATAATCATGAGCCATGGCTTCATAAATATAATTATGAACAAATTAACAAAGAAATTGAGTTAACTGACAGTTTGTTACAATCTATTACCGGGCAAAAACCTATTGGGTTCCGTGGCCCAGGATTCATTTATAGTAACGAACTTTTCAAAGTTCTTATAGCCAATGGATATAAATACGATGCATCTACATTACCTACATTTATTGGTCCCTTGGCACGCTGGTATTATTTTAAAACTGCAGAGCTAAGCCAGGAGGAAAGAGATAAGAGAAGATACTTATTTGGGAAAATTTCTGAAGGTTTCCGCCGGAACAAACCCCACTATCTTGCAGTTTCAAAAGATACTAGAATAGCTGAATTACCAGTTACAACTTTCCCAATAATCCGTTCACCAATTCATCTTAGCTACCTGGTTTATCTATACAGATTTGATATCAAATTATTAAATGCCTACCTCTATACAGCTGTCTTGTCCCTCAAGTTTTTTAATGTACCTGTAAGTTTCCTTTTGCATCCTTTGGATTTTGTAGGTGGAGATAGTATTAAATCCCTGGCATTTTTCCCTGGGATGGATTTAAAAACAGATGAGAAACTGGATATTGTTAGACATGTTCTTGGATTTCTCAAACAAAGATTTAATATTCTCGATATGAATGATTATTATAATAATTGTTTTACTAAGGACTAAAAAAAGTGAACTCAAAAAGTAAACATATATGTACTGTTCAACTACAGGAATATTTTCAACATAAACTATTTAAGCGTATAATTCAGAGCTCTCACTGGTCAAAGTTAGAAGGTTATATTGAAGAAGATATATACAAAACACTGGAAGTATTAAAAAACAACAATACAAGTGCAACTTTTTTTACAAGTGGATGGATTGCAGAAAAACATCCAAAGCTTCTTAGGAAAATAACGGAACATGGACATGAACTTGCATGTATAGGATATTTTGATTTTTCCTATAGTGATGTTTCACAGGATAAATTTGTATCTGATATTCGCAGGGCAAAATATTTAATTGAAGATGCAACCGGTCAGGCTGTAACTGGCTATCGAACAATTCAGAAACCAATTGAAAAAAATAGAGATAAATTTTTATCTCTTCTTGCAGAAGAGGGGTTTTTATACGATTCCAGTATTTATTATCCTCCAGTATCAACTCAGTGGATCTCAAGAGATAAACAACAGCTTTACAGGGATAAACAATCTGGTTTATGGGAACTCCCCCTTCGAACTGTGAACTTTGGCCCTTTTCACCTTCCAGTAAGTGGTGGGAACGCTCTTCGTCAGTATCCACGGCTGGTAAAAAACTTATTCTGGCAGCAAAACTGGAATGAGACTCCCTTTATTTTATACTTTCACCCATGGGAGTTAACCGATCTGCAGCCCAGATTAACTGCCTTTGATTCAATTACCAGTTTGCGCATGTACAGGAATCTTGGTAAGGTAACTGCCCATCTGGAGCAAATCCTTTCTCGAGGGGATTTTGTTTCTGTTTCCAATTTTTTAGAAATTAAACAGGAAAAGTATAAATCGAAAAAAAGAAAAGAAATTTTGTTGTCTTCTGAAAAAATTCCCTGTAATTGTAATATTCAAGGAGAAAAGGAGCTTACAGTTATTATTCCCTGCTATAATGAAACAGATACCATCCCTTATTTACAAAATAATCTTAAATCAATGGAACAGGGATTTGGAAAATCTCTTTTGCTGAAGTATATCTTTGTAGATGACAAAAGCACGGATGATACTGTTAATAAGCTTCAAAAAATATTTGGAGATAATAACCAGGTAACTATTATTCAGCATAAAGAGAATGAAGGAGTAGCAGGAGCAATTAAAACAGGGCTTTTATCTGCAAAAACAGAGCTTATTGCTTCTATTGATGCAGATTGCAGTTATGATCCTTTAGAGCTTATTCCAATGATAAACCTTCTGGATAAGGATACTGCACTGGTAACTGCTTCTCCCTATCATAAAGATGGCAGTGTCCTTGGAGTTCCGGAATGGCGATTATTTTTATCCAGGGGGTTGTCAGGTATTTATAAAAATATTTTAACACATAAATTTGCAACCTATACAGCATGTTTTAGGGTCTACAGAAAAAGTCTAATTAAAGATTCAATAAATAAATGGGGTGATTTTAGAGGAATTGTTGAATTGCTGGTCAGGTTGGATTTAAGGGGCAGAAAAATTAAAGAATTTCCAACAACCCTTCATAGTAGAATATTTGGTTTTTCGAAAATGAAAACTATGAAAACAATTCAGAAACATCTTGAATTTTTATTAAAATTTAAATCAATTAAAAAAGAGATAAAAAACTCCATGTGACATTTTTGAAATTATTAAAAATATTGAACATCTTAGAAAAGGATTTTATATGCCAAAGGAAGCAAATATTATAAAAAAAGAATTAAATGAAATATCTGCTATAAATTCAATTAAAGGATTTGCAATTCTTTGGATTTTCCTTGTTCATTTTATTGAACGCTTTATGGCTGGTTCAAATTTTGGCAATCCTGGATTAGGCTGGCCATCTTTTTCTGAACGAATAACTCAGTTATTACCCCTGCAAATATCAGGGGTTCGGGGTGTTTTCATAAACACTCTACGATATACGGGGTGGTTAGGTGATCAGGGTGTCCAATTATTTCTAATTGTTGCTGGTTTTACTCTTACATGGTCATTATTAAAAGGAAATAATTTTTCTCTAACTAAATTTTACAAAAAAAGATTATTTCGAATTTTGCCCCTATGGTGGTTATATCATGGGTTGTTTATTTTTGTATCTATAATAGTCCGAAAAGGTCTTCTCCCTGGTGATTGGCGTACCTGGGCCAGTTTTTTTGGTGCTCGCTTTATACCTGAAGTGTTATACTATTTTTCTCCTGCATGGTGGTTCATTGGTCTTCTTTTACAAGTTTATCTTATCTTTCCGTTTATCTTTTCCCTTCTTAAAAAATATTCATATATTAAATTCTTTTTAATAATAATAGTTCCTGCATTAATTATTCGTTTGGCAGGTCTTTTCTTTTTTAGGGAGTACCTGGATTGGTGGTCACGGGGTGGTATTTTTATTTCCCGATTACCTGAAATTGCATTTGGTATGGTTTTTGCTAAAATGCTTTTTGAAAATCCCAAGAAAATTGATCGTTGGCTTGGCAACTGGAAATTATATGTTATTGCAATTAGTATTTATATAATTGGAAATATTGCTTCTTTTACTCTTGGAGGCATGTCTATTGCACTTTTTTTTACAGGTATTGGTGCTTTTATTCTAGTATTTCAATTATTTTCCAGGGGAAATAAATGGGCAAATAAGATTCTTGGTTGGCTAGGAAAAAAATCTTATTCCATTTTTCTCTTTCATCATCCTGTATTAATTATACTTGTTAAAACTAATCTTGATCCATCCGAAACAGGTAAAATAATCAGTCTATTATTTATTACTCTAATTATATCTATTATTGGGGCAGTTTTAATTGAAAATATTTTTATATTATTTACAGTTTCTATAAAAAAGTTCTCGAAGGAAATTGGAATAAAAATGTTCTTTATTATCCTTTCTTCTATTGCAATAGGTTTTTACTGTCTACTATTAATAGCAGAACTAAGTTTAATATCTTTTAAGCCTCAGGAAGTACTTGGTTGGGGGGAAAGACCTTCATTAGAGCAGGATAATTTATTCGGCTATAAACTTATACCGGATAAAACTACACGATTACGTTGGCTGAGTTATGATTATACTGTCAAAGCCAACTCCCTTGGATTCCCCGGTGTTCTGTATCCGGAAAAAAATTATGATAATAAGAATCGTATTTTGGTAACAGGTGATGCATTTGAAAGTGCGGAAGGTGTTGATACTAATCTTGCCTGGCCCTGGTTGCTTGAGACACAACTGATAGATAATAATGTTCAAACAGAAATTTTTAATTTTTCCATAACTGGATGGGGACCTAACCAGTACTTAGCAGCTATTAGAGAATATGCACCAATATATAAACCGGATATAGTATTGGTTGGGTTTTTTGTTAATGAATTTTTTGATATAAATGCTTCAAAAGAAGGGTTTCAAATGTCCATAGGTTTTCAAAATCCACGTGCAAATGGATTCTATTCTGTAATAAGACTTTTAAATTTAAGATCCTTTATTAGACAAAATATCATAGCAAGAGCGAAAGAGATGGTATTGTCTAAACCAAATTCTCTGGGGTATCTATTTGGGTATTTCAGTGCATTTGAAATTAACAATCTTAGTTATATGGGAAAAAGCTCAGATCTTATTTATGAAAATTTTAAAAAGATTAAAGCGATAACAGATTCTCTGGATGCTGACTTATTGATAGTACTTGTTCCAGCATCTATACAAATTCAAAATGCCAGTCAGTTGCCGTATTATCCCAATTCAATAAATTTTGCTGATACTGATCGCTTTGATCCCAATCAACCTCAAAGATTAACTATTGATATTTGCTCAAAGCTCAATATCCCATATGTTGATTTACGTTCAGCATTTAAAGAAAGTAGTTCTGCCCAATACTACCAGCCATGGAATATGCATTGGACAGAAGAGGGTCACGATGTGGTTTCGAAGTATATGTCACAGGAATTGATAGATAATTATATTTTTGAAAAATGAATAGCTACTTATTTATAAAATACTGGATGGTTAAGAAATGAAAAAACAAAATATTATAATCATTGGCGGTGGAATAATTGGTATGGGAGCAGCATGGGAACTTGTTAGAAACCCAGACTACCAAGTAACAATAATTGAGAAGCAGTCGGCACTGGGGGGAATGAGTTCTGGGGATTCAATAGGTCAGTTCCATTGGGACAGGTACTATCATGTACTGCTCTCAAGAGATTCTGAAACCTTGCAATTAATATCAGAACTGGGACTGGATGATAAGCTTTTTTGGACAACATCAAAAAGTGGTTTTTTTGGTAATAATCTCCTTGTGAGCCTGTCGGGTGCCTTTGATTTTATTACATTCCCTTTTTTATCCCTATTCCAAAAAGCCCGTTTAGTATTTGGTATTTTATTTACAAGTCTGATAAAAGATGGATCAAAGCTTGAAAAACAGTATGTTCGTACCTGGATGACAAAAGTATTTGGACGAAGGGTATATGAAAGAATCTGGGACCCTCTTCTACGAAGCAAGCTTGGAAAGGGAAAGGAAGAAACTTCGGCTGTTTTTATCTGGGCAACAATAAAACGATTGTATGGAGCCAGAAGTGACTCTGCAGATAAACAGGAAAAAATGGGACATGTAAAAGGCGGTTATGCTCAGATATTGCAAATTTGGGAAGAAGAGTTAATTAAAAAAGGTGTTGAAATAATAAAGAATAAGCCTGTTTTATCCATAGATACAAATAACAACATTGTAAATACTTTAAACTATAAATATAATTTTGATCAAATTTTAATAACTACACCTTCTCCAATTGCTGTTGATCTTCTTGGTAAAATTTTACCCGAAGGTGATTATAAAAATTTTCTTACAGGTCAAAAATATCTTGGAGTTATATGCCTCCGATTATTATTAAAAAAATCTTTGTCTCCCTATTATGTAATTAATCTTCTTGACGAAACACTACCTTTTACCGGAATTATAGAGTCAACCAATGTTATTGGATGTGATCAGGTAGGTGGAAATCATTTGGTATATCTTCCAAGGTATAGTGTTGAAGAGGATGAATTCTATAAACTTGATGAAAAAAAGATAGAGCAGGAATTTATAGATGCCCTACAAAAGGTGTTTCCCGAACTATTAAAAGGAGATATTATTGCCAGCGCCTTAAGTGTGGAACGTTTTGTCCAACCTCTATACACACTGGATTATGGCAACCGTATTCCTTCAATTTCTCTGCCGGCAAAGGATATATATCTTGCCAATACTTCAATGATAAAAAATGCAACCCTAAATAATAATGCAGCCCTAAGGCTTGCAAAAGAGGCAGTAAAAGAGATGGTAACAGAAGAGGTCAATAGTGTTTATTCATAAATCTGCAGAAGTGTCACCGGATGCTGTTCTTAAAGATGGAGTGACAGTCTGGAATAATGCTCAAATAAGGGAACATGCAATTATAGGTGAAAATTCAATAATAAGTAAAAATGTATACATAGATTTTGAAGTTCAGATAGGGAAAAATTGTAAAATTCAGAATAATGTATCTGTTTATCATGGAGTTAGTATAGAGGATGGGGTATTTATAGGTCCCCATGTATGTTTTACAAACGATAAAGTGCCACGGGCAATTAATCCTGATGGAACAGTTAAGTCAGATAAAGACTGGGAAATCACATCTATTGTAGTTAGATATGGAGCTTCAATTGGGGCACATTCTGTTATTCTCCCTGGAGTTACTATTGGGAAATTTGCAATAGTAGGGGCGGGGAGTGTTGTAACCCATAATGTGCCTCCCAATGGCCTTGTTATGGGGAACCCTTCCCGGTTAGTAGGGTGGGTTTGTGACTGCGGAACACGGTTACAGGATGCTCTGGATGGGAAGGAAGCCTTTTATATTATGAATTGCCCCGAATGTGGCCGTTCTATTACCAGAGAAGCTGGGAGATTATAATGCAATCTATACCGTTTATTGATCTGAAGGCTCAATATGATGCCTACCGGGTGGAACTTGACCAGGCTATGACCAGGGTTATAGAAAGTACCTGTTTTATCCAGGGGCCTGAAGTAGTCGCTTTGGAGAAAGAATTAGCGACTTATGTAGGTGTAAGGCACTGTATTTCATGTTCTAGCGGTACCGATGCTCTTTTTATCGCACTAAGAGCGATTGGTATTGGTCCTGGTGATGAGGTGATAACTACAGGATTCTCTTTCTTTGCAACTGCCGGAGCTATTTCCCTTACTGGTGCGGTTCCGGTATTCACGGATATTGATCCAAATACCTGCAATATCGATCCAAAACTTATTGAAGCGAGGATAACGGATCGAACAAAGGCCATTCTTCCTGTTGGCCTCTACGGGCAGCCTGCAGATATGGATACTATTAATCAGATTGCCAAAAAACATGGATTAATAGTTATAGAGGATGCGGCTCAAAGTTTTGGATCCCTGTATAAAGGCCGTCGAAGCTGCAGTCTTTCCTCCATTGGCTGCACAAGTTTTTATCCAGCCAAGCCCCTTGGTTCCTTCGGGGAAGGGGGGGCCCTTTTTACTGATGATGATGAGTTGGCTGTGCGGATGAGGCAGATTATGAACCAGGGACAGAAAGCTGGTTACGATCATGCAGTGGTAGGAATCAATGGACGTTTACAGGCACTCCAGGCAGCAGTACTAAGGGTCAAACTTTTTCATTTTGACGAAGAATTAATTGCTCGCTCGAAAGTTGCCGCCCGTTATGACCAGGCTCTTGCCGGAATAGAGGGCATTGTTGTACCAAAGATTAAACCGGAATGCACTTCGGTTTATGCTCAATATACTATTCGAACTCAAAACCGGGAGGGGTTAAGAGACTATCTAACCAGTCTTGGTATTCCGACTGCTGTACACTATGACAAACCAATATTTCGGCAATCCGCCTATACAGATTTGGGAGAAGACTGGCTAAAGGAAAACATTGTGCAATGTCCGGTTTGTGAGAATGCGGCCATGGAGGTACTCAGTCTTCCTTTTGGACCCTTTCTAAAAGAAAGTGATCAGGACAGAGTAATCGATGGGTTGAATAGTTTTAAGAGGAGAGAATTATGAATGTTGGATTAATTGGAATGGGAGTCATGGGTCGGAATCACTACCGGGTATTAAAGTCCCTTCCTGATGTTAACCTGGTTGCTGTTTGTGATCCGCTTCTTAAAGACGACTTGCCGGAACAATGCTATACAAGCCATAAAGAAATGCTTAAGCATCAAAATCTTGAAGCAGTGGTGGTATGTGTTCCCACAAGCTCACATCTCGAAGTGGCATCCGAAGTTATTCGGCAGTGTATTCCAGTTCTTATCGAAAAACCTGTCGCCTCCACGATGGAAGAGGCCCATATACTTATAGATCTCGCCGGGGATTATCAGACTTTGGCGGCAGTTGGGCATGTTGAAAGGTTTAACCCTGTGGTGCGTTCTCTTATAACGGAATTGGCAGGAAAGGAAATCTACTCAATTAACATTACCCGTATAGGGCCCTTTCCTCCCCGGATAAATGATGTGGGTGTTCTGGTAGATCTTTCTGTTCATGATATAGATCTTGTTCATTGTTTGACTCCTGGTGTAGATGTATTGGAAGCCCGTGTGTTTAAATCTACAAAACGTATTGGTAACCGGGAGGATAATGCTGTTATTACCATTAAACTGACCAATGATGTGGTAGCCAGTATAACGACAAACTGGTTAACTCCCTTTAAAAAACGAACCATTGAAGTTGCCACGGATAAGGCTTTCTATACCGCAGACCTTATGTCCCAGGAGCTTACCGAATACTCGGATTATTCGGTAAACAATTCCTTTCTCGTTAAGAAGTGCTACGTGGAAAAGGGTGAACCCTTGGTTGGAGAACTTCAGGCTTTTCTTCATTATGCGCAAACAGGAGACCGGGACGGTCTTGGTTCCCTGGAAGACGGTTTGCGTACTCTGGATACAATCTATCGTAAGCGATGTGAAGCAAAATCTCAAAATATTGAGGTATCTGTCGGGTGAATATCCTTACTGTCCTTGGAACAAGGCCGGAGATTATAAAAATGGCACCTCTGCTCCCCCTGTTTGATCAGCTGGGCAGACATATAATTGTTCATTCCGGCCAGCATTATTCAGCCGAAATGGATGAGATTTTCTTTCGGGAACTGGAACTGCGTCCTCCTGATCATTTCCTTCGGGTAGGGTCGGTTCCTCCGGCAATGCAGGTAGGAAGGATTGCCGAAGGTGTGGAGGAGAATATTTTTAAATATAAACCTGACTGGATAGTAGTACATGGTGATACCAATACTACCCTGGGGGGAGCCCTGGCAGCGGCAAAAAATCGCTGCAGCGACGTCCGTCTTGCCCATGTGGAAGCCGGAGCCCGCTCTTTTAATGATCTCCAGCCTGAAGAGCTAAACCGTATTCTGGTTGATCGTATGTCCGATCTTCTTTTTGCACCCACAGAAGGAGATTCGGAGAATCTGATAGCCGAGGGTCTTCGATCAGATCGAATTGTTGTAACAGGAAATACCGTAGTGGAAAGCTGCCGGCGTATGGCGGCTTTAATTGACAATGAGCTTCCCCGGGGAAAGCATAAATTTCAATACGCTGTGGCTACCTTTCATCGCCAGGAGAGTGTGGATAATCCTGCTGTTCTCTCAGAGATATGGGGTGCACTGTCTGATCTTGCCAAATTAATTTCCATAGTCCTCCCCATCCACCCCAGAACAAAAAAAATGCTGGCCCAATCCGGTCTTTCCCTTGAGCCTCCTGGTTTGGAGATCAGTGAACCTGTAGGTTACAGGGAAAGACC
>Ga0209633_10000773_pt1 | contig 35453 bp, 35 predicted proteins | sample Cruoilmetagenom1_FD_187290 | JGI IMG/M metagenome (GOLD analysis project Ga0209633, IMG submission 187290) | Oil polluted marine microbial communities from Coal Oil Point, Santa Barbara, California, USA - Sample 1 (SPAdes) (version 2) | ecosystem: Environmental > Aquatic > Marine > Oil seeps ...
CTCCTTCATCAATATCAGCGTCTTCATCCTCCAACCGATATCTTTTATCTGGGTTAAAATCTTTTTTGTCTTTGACTACCAGATAATCAACGTCGATGTTTTCAAGGTCATAATTAGATTTGTTTCTGACTCTAACCTCCATTTCAATGTCATAGCTTTCTCCAGCGGCCATATCAACGTCAACTTCTTCGTGCCAAGAGCCTTCCTTGTAAGGTCGGATTTTGCAGTGAGTGATGTGGATGTCGGTGGAGTTGGTGTAGGGGTTGATGGTGACGGGGTTTTCGAAATAGTTGTTTCTAATCTCAGTCGAATAACCCAAAACGGTTGGTGCTGATTGAGACGGATCTACATTAAACCAAGTAGCCAAACAATAGTATTGTCCTTCAACCAAAGATAGAACAAAATATTCATCATCCTCAGGATAATAGGAAGCCTCCAAACAATCTTCTATTCCATAAGAAAGAAACTCGCGTGAATAATAGTCTCTTAATAGATCACAGTTAATTTTGGTCGTTTCAGGAGAATCGTTGGTCCAAACATTGGGCCAACGCCAGCCGAGATAAGTTCCAATGTCTTCAATATTATCTTTCCTTACTTCATCAGTCCAAGCGTGAATTACTTTGCCGTTGCCGATGTAGAGACCGACGTGTCTTTCTGGAACACCAGTCTCAAAAAAAACTAAAGCTCCTTTGGGAACAGCGTTGAGATCATTATATTCTTTTTTAGAGCCGAAAGTTCCGTTTGTGCTGTTCCAGGCTGTTAAGGCTGTGGAGAAACCAGATGGCACTTCATCGTAGATATGACCAACAAAGTGCATGCAGTTATATGCCCAATACCTAGGATTTTCTTCTGTACTGCACTCTTCATCACTATTGCTTCCCACTTGCCCTTCTGCCCACTCAACCGCATCATCAACGCTTCTTTGAGCTTGAACAGAAGAAACAGAAATTGCCAAACAATAAAACAAAACTAAAGAACCAATTTTTAAAGTTTTCACTTTCAGACCTCCTTTTTAAAACCTTTTTAAGGTTAATTAAATTTCAATGTTAGTAACTCTTTCTACTCAATTGTCAAAGAACTTCTCACCTCCTTTCACTTCTGACTTTTCTGGGTTATTTAATAAATTTAAATGTTAATTTAATTTTTTTCATTAAATCGTTAGTTTTTTCAAATTCATCCTGTTTAATGTCTGCAGCACTAATACTATACACCCAATCATCTTTTACAAAAAACAACGGGATTGAACCCTCCTCAGATTTAATCATAAAAACTTCCATACCATTGAATTTTGATTTAAAAACGTCTTCTCTATTTTTTAAATTTTCTTCCCAACTTATTTCATTTTTAAAAGTTGAGAATAGTTTGAAAGTTCTTAATTCAATATGCACATTTTCATCTAACATAATATCTTGAATTCCCATTTCTTCCTGATCAGAAATAATTAAAAGCTGTCCTCCGTTTCCACAAGTTAAACATTCTTCTCCTGGATATTTTTCTCCTTGAGGATGAACTCTATGATAAAGTTCTTTAGGAAATTTAATCGAAAAACCCCAAGCTTCATCGGTATATGTTTGCCAATCATCTTGATTTATATCTGGAAGTGTAAGTTCCTCTTGATTGGCTTCTTCTGTTTTAATTTCTTGCTTCACTTCCGGAGGCTTTCGTTTATCACACCCACTCATCAAAACCACTACCAATAAAACCGTAAAAATCACTAAAGACTTTTTAAACATAAGATTAAACTAAGCAAATTAAATTTAATTCAGTATAAATAAAAAACTAATAAAAATCAAGTGATCATTAGTTTTAAAGCGGTTTTTGGTTAGATTTAAAATATACAGAAACTTATTTTAATTATTAACCAATTTTTTAACTTTCTTAAAAACCTCCTTTCTTCATTATATTTAAAAATCTTACTCTCTTAATTCAAAACTCAAAACAATATCTTTTGCTAGATTGTAATTTTCCCTCCTTGCTTCATCTTCAATGTCATCAACTTCTGCATAAACATGATAAAACCAATTATTTTTTTCAGTATAAAGTCCAACAGAGGAATACTTATTAAGATTAATATCCCTTGGTTCACTAATAATCGATACTCTATCATTGACATTTCTAAATTCTGTTCTGATTCTGTTTTCACCACCGTCACCAGTAAAAGACTGTAAAGACTCACCCTCTTTTTTCTTATGAGTACTAATTGTTATATAGACTTTTTGGTTAGGCATTAATCCCTCAGTTCCCATTTCTTTGTTATCAGAAATAACCAAGGGTCTACCACCATTTCCGCACATAGGACATTGATCTCCAGGGAAGCTATCCCCATAGACATCTGTTTTTGTATAAAAATTAGAGGGATACTTAATTGAAAAACCCCAATCTTCATCTTCATGGGTCTTCCAATTTCTATTTTTAAATTCTTGAGTTATTTGACTTTCCTCTAGAGTGATCTCTTTCTGGATATCTTCTTGATCAGATTGAGTTCCAACTAATTCCTTAACTTGACCTTCATCATTACTACAAGCGGAAAAAGTAAAGCTCAACAAAAGCAATGTTATAAATGTAATTGATTTTTTCATTTTCATTATAATACGTAATTAAAAATAAGTTTGTTTAAGCTTAGCAATAGTCTCGGCTATAGTCAATTAATTTTTCATTTACAACTCTCAAAATATCTTAAAACTTAAATGATTAAATATAAAAAATGGCTTATATAAGCCATTTTAAAGGATTTTGCGGGGACGACCGGATTTGAACCGGCGACCTTCTGCGTGACAGGCAGACGCTCTAACCAGCTGAGCTACGCCCCCAGTATTAACTATATTACTTTTTCAAAAATCTTCTTTTAGCCGATAAACTATTCATTCATCCAAGTAAGCCTACCCAACTTAGTCAAATAAAGCTACCCTCAAAAAAAATATTGTTAAGAACAATGTTTCCATTATACTTAAAAAAAATAAAAAAGCAATATCTATTCTCAGTAAACTTTAAAATATTTTAGATAACTTTTTTAAATTAATTTTAAAATTTGTTCTTGCTTCTTTCGAGAAAAAATATTATTATTTAATTTATGGTTTGAAAAATAAATAAAAAGGAGAAAAAATTGAAAAAATTAAAAATTATTGTTTCTGATCAAAAAGAAGTTATATTTTGGGAGACTAATACATTTTGTGAAAGACGCTACCAAGCAAAAAAAATATTGAAAAAAAATTGTAATTTCAAAAAAATACCCAGTTATTACTGTTCAATCATATCAAGAAAGCGACCCTCAAAAATTTTGGCTTGTATAGCGGTTTTTAAAAAAAATAGTACCCGAGAAAAACTACCCTTAGAAGACAAGCACACAATTATTTGTAGTTCACCCAGCCTAGAGCTAGGAAGATTTAGCTTCAAGTCAAATTTATTTTTAAATTCGACTAAGAGCGAGAGAGAAAGAACTAAGATTAAACTTCAAAATTTGCTCTTGATTGGAATCAGCAGAACAATCGCAGAAGCAATGGAAAGTCAATCACTTTTAAATGGAACTAAAGTTTTTGCCGATACTAGCTATGAAATAATTAATTTTTTCAAAAAAAGCCATTTACTAAGGGGAGAAATATTTCAAGAAATCCCTACAGAAATAAAATGGGACAAAATTCCTGAAGCCGAAAAAGCTTTTTTCGAAAAGAAACAACTGCCTAAAGTTTATGAAATTAATTTATTCGCCTTTAAAAAACCTTGGCGAAAAATTTTCGCCAAACAAGAAGAAAAAAAAGAAAATTCTTTAATTTTTTCAAACTAAAAAAACAATGCCGACCTTGAACCTAAGAGTCGGCATTAAGTTTATCTAAAAAAATATTAATTTATTTCAGTTAAAAATGTCTTTCCACAAAACTCTTTCTAGTCGATCAGGGGCTTTAACTTCTTCAACTTCCCCACTTTCAATAATCTTTTTCATGGCTTTTTCTAAAGAATTTTCTAGTTCTTCAGAAATTTGTTCACTCGTTTTTTCTTTTGCCCCTTGATCAGTTTGATCCTCTTTTTTTTCATAGTTCATAAAATTGTCCCTTGGAATAGCATTCCAAACTTGAATTCGCCCGAATTTCTCGGAACCAGCAAAATCAAAATAATCTTTATAATTATTACCTATTAATTTTTCATTATCAGTTGTGACGATAGAAAAATACTGACAAGCTTCTTTGTCTTCAAAGGCTTTGCTAATTCGGTCATATCTAACATCCGGATGATAAACTTTAAATAAAAATTCATAAGTTCTTTCATAATCAGCCGCCGAATAAAAACAGGCTATTTTTTCGGTTTTTCGAACTTCTGAAGCCATATATTCAGTAGCCAGCTTATGTTGAATCAAAACCTTAGCATCGTGTTGTTTTAAAAATATTTTTCGATTTACCGATTCCTTATCTTGACTTTGATAATAATCATGCGTTGTTTTCAATCCATTGAAATTTAAAAATAATATAACTGCAAAAGAAAACGAAACCACTCCCTTCAAAACCTTATTTTTAAATTTATCCAACCAAACATAAATAAGTCCCAAAAAAATAAAAGGAATGGCTGCAATCGGCATAAAGAACCGAGGTTTTAAGCTAGTATCAGTTTTCAATTGCAAGGCCACAAAAACTAAAAACCAAATTAAAATCAAACCCAGAAAAGAGCGTTGATTTTTACTTTTTCTCCATAAATAAATCAATACGGCTAATCCCAATACAATCAAAGCCGTTCCGCCCCAAGCCGAAACAACACTATCTTTATGACCGAAAGAAGTCAAAAACATCGAAAAAGAAATGCTAATTTGTTTCATTTTTTCGAACAAGCTCGTTCCGCCACTGTCAGTTTTGGCCGTTACAGCATAAATAAATTGATTCAGATTATCTCCTTTGGTATAGACATCACTAACAATCACCGGAATGTAGAAAAATAATCCAATCAAAACTGCTCCCACCCAATATTTCCAATTGATTTTTTTAGGAAAATATTTAATCCAAAACAAGAAAGCGACAATTGGATACCCGACGAATGAAACAAAATGCAACTGACTAGCCACCGAATAGGCTAAGGCCACCACTAAAAGCCATCTTCCACCTATCTTACCATTCTCGGATTGAGAAGCCTTATAAAGTCCCAGAATGAACAACAACCCCCAAAAAGTAATCGAGTTAGGGTTCCAAGCAAAACGAGCATACTGAATCATAATAAAGGAAAAACTATAAATTGCAGTCAAAAAAAGTGAGTTTCTTGAGGAAAAAAAATGTTTCAAAAAATAGAATAAAAGTGGAATAGATAAAATAGCGAAAAACAAATCTGGGAAAGCAAAAACATGAGGTTCAATACTATTAAAGATTTTAGTTGAAGTATATTGCATATAGTAAAAAGCCGGACCCATTCGCAAAAAAGTTCCCGCCGCCCGTGGTCCCAATAAAGTCAATTCACCAGGTCCATTCTCAAAAGCAGCCGTTGCTAATTTAGCGTCTCTGACCTGATCAGCTTTAAAATAAAGCCAATCTTCGAAATTATAAACCCGAACAAAAACTCCACCCAAAATAACCAGAACTAAAATTATAGCTACCCAATTTTTTCTAATAAACTCCTTCCAATCTTTCATTTTTGATTATTAACATTTATCTTTAACCGCCAAACAAGCTCAGTCACCAGCACAAAATTTAGAATTGTCGCCGCTAAAATTCCAACAAAAGCTCCAAAAATATAATGCAATCCAAAGTTTATAATCAAACGATAAACCAAGAAGTTCAAAATCATTGTCAAAAAAGAAATTATATAATAAATAAAAATTCTTCGCATACTTTCATTTCTGGTTTCTGATTTTTTATCACTATAGGTAAACAATGAGTTAAGAAGATAGTTAGAAAAAATTGACAAAATAACGGCAATCGCCCAAGCAAAATTTTCATTCATTTCATAAAACTCAACCAAACCATATAAAACTCCCAAATTAACAAAAACGCCACTTCCACCTACAATACAAAATTTTAGAAACCTTCCTGCTTCAGGAATAGTCGTAAAAATCAACCACATATGTTTGAAAAATTCCAACCCCTGTTTCATTGTAGCTTTGCTATCATCATTTTCTCGCGCCAAAAAAGCATACGGAACTTCACTAACTTTGTTATGCTTAGTCCGCATCAAAACTTCCACAGAAATCTTGAATCCCACTGGAGAAAGTTTTACTCCCTTCAAAATACTTTTTTTCAGCAAGAATAAACCGCCCAATGGGTCTGAGGTCTGCCTGGCTGGAATGAAAAGGATTTGAGTGAAATATTTAACTCCCAAAGAAACCGCTCTTCGATAAACTCCATAAAAAGTCTTCAAACTTCCTAGCCCTTCAGCACTGCCCCCTTTAACATAGCGAGTTCCGAAAACTATTTCAGCTTGATCGCCCAAGGCTTTTTCGAAAAGCTTAGGGATTATTTGCGGTGGATGTTGCAAATCACTATCAATGCAACAAATATATTCACCTCGAGCCTTTTCAAATCCTTCGATAAAAGCTGTCGCTAAACCAGTTCTCCTTTTTTTAGGCCGATGAATCATTCGGACTTGAATATTTTTTCTATTCTTGATTTCTTTCTCAATAACTTCAGGCGTTTCGTCACTACTATCATCAACAAAAAGAACTTCGTAATCAATTTTTTTATTTTTCATCGCCCGACCAATCATATCCAACAAAGGCTTAATATTATCTTTTTCGTTAAAAGTTGGTGGCACAATCGTCAAATCACATTTATTGTTCATATTTTTATGTTCTTAATTATTTAAATCTTCTGCATCTTCTTCGTCCTCATCTCCATCTTCGTCTTCAAGCTCTTTTTTAGTCTCAGCTTCACTAACCAAAGCTTTATATTTTTGCGGATCTTGAATACTTCGCTCATTGCAAACTGCTGTTTCTCCGTTAACCACCAAAGTGTTATATTCAATTGATTCCTTGTCCTTAAAAAACATTTTAACTTTCATCTCGCCGCTTTCAGCAATTGTAATTTCATAAAAAACACCTTGATCTTTATAGTCATCCCCCGCTAATAATTGTCGATTATTTTTATGAACTCCTTCCAATACATAATAATCAACTCCCCCATCTTCGATATAGCACATTTCTTCAATATGCCCAGAAAAAACCGCCTTGACTCCATAGGCAGAAAATAGTTCCCTAATTTTATCACCCTCAACAAATAAATCTTTAGCAGTTTTTAAAATAGTTTTTTCCAAAGGCGGTTGATGCACAAAAACCAAAACTGTTTTTTCTTTTGATTTTTTTAATGTCGCTTCCAACCATTGTTTTTGCTCTGAATCTAAATGCCCTGGATAATAGTGTAAATCAGGCGAAGTATCAACACTTTGACCGTTATCAACCGGCTTATTGTTGCCGTCTAAAAAAATCAATCGATATTCTCGAATATCTTCATAATAATATGGTTTTTCATAACCGGTAAATTCCAACCATTCATCTTTTGTAAATCCTCTCATCTCGTGATTTCCAACAATATGATAAGTAGGAATTTTAAATTTTTCAAAAGCTTTGAACAAAATTGGATATAATATTTTTTCTTGATCATCTCGCCCGTCAACTAAATCACCCCCTTCTACTATCAAATCAGGAGAATAATCTTCCATCATTTGTTTTTTAAAATTAGCCATCGGCTGAGAACATCGCCAATTGACTCCCCATTTATTCGTTTCACTATCAAGCCTACTATAGCAATGCAAATCAGTAATATAGCCAATTTTTAAAGCGGTCTTATTCACAGGTTTTTCTGCCAATTTATTTTCACTGAAAATCTCTATTGGTTTTTGATTTTTCAAAAGAATAATCAGAAAAATTCCGATCAACAATAATAAACCAACAATAATTCGCTTTCTTTTAAGCATTATAAAATTTTATAATTTACAGGTTTAACCTAACACAAATTTATAAATTAGTTAACAACTTATTTGTTGAAAACGTCTTGCCAAGAACGAATTTTAGTATCTGAGTTATTATTATCAAAAATCTTTGTGCCTCGTTTTGGTTTTTCTTGACCCGCTCTCACTTCAAGTTGCCACAAAATAATCGCCCCATCTCGATAAATTTTTTTATAATTAAATCGGTCCGCCAAGTCCTCTTTTATCCCTTCTATTTTTTTATCACTTTTAGAAATTACAAACATCATACAATCTTTTGAACTTTCATTAGAACTATCCAATCTTTTCGCTAAAGTTTTTGGTGTTTTATAACCAATAACATATTTAAAAGCATTTTTAGTTTGATAATCCAAGCTAAAATAACAAATCGCTTTATTTTCTTTCGTTGCTTCTTTTACCATAAAATCAGAAGCTCTTTCTATTTGACCCAAAGTAATCAATTCTCGATGCGGTCTTAAAATTGGATCCTTAAAAGGCAATTCTCTTTTAGCGCCTTCTTTCAAAGAAGAATACCAATAATAAACGCTGTAACCATTTTCAAAAATCAAAAAACTAACAATCCCAATCAATAAAATACCAGACCAATATTTCCTATTAATTGTTCCAATCAATTCTAACCAAAAAGCCACAATAAAAAAAGCGATTGGAGCAATCGACAACCAATAACGAGGTTTTTCCAACCGATCCGCCATACTTATATTCATAATAAAGAAAAATCCAAAATATAGTAAAATTAACAAAGCCAATCTCTTTTTTTCTTTGGGTTTGATAACTTTCAAAAATTTAAACTTATCCCAAAAAACAAAAACTATTAAAATCAATGAAAATGCTAAGTAGGACAACCGAATTGGTTGAATTGAAGAAAATTCTTCTTCACTGATCGGCAAAGGAAAATAAAAATAAAAACGAGCACTTTTATTAGCAGTCTCTATCACATTTTTTTTAAAACTTTTTTCACTCGATTGCTGAGAAATTCCTGTCAAAAATCTCTTATAATTATCACCATCATTTTTCAAATCACTCACCACCATTGGAATATGAAAAATAGTAAATAATAAAATAGCAATTAGATAATGTTTCAATTTCAACTTACGCCACCCTTTTTGATAGAAAAAGAAAACCACAAATATCATTGTAGTTCCAGCGGTCGCTAAAAAATGCAATTGAGAAATAATCAATAAAGCCAAAAATCCAGCCACCAGCCACCAGCCATTTTTCCTTTTCAACTCGCTGAATCGAATTAAAGAATAAATTAAAACCAATTGCCAAAAAATAAGTTGATTAGGATTCCAAGAAAATCGTGAATATTGAATAATTAGAAAAGAGAAACTAAAAAGAATAGTAGTGACCAGACTGGTTTTTTTAGTAAAAAATCCAGCCAAAATTAAATAGAAAAGAGGAATTGCCAAAATAGATAGAATGAAATCAGGAAGAGCAATCGCATAAAAACTGGGTGTGCCCAAAATCTTCATCGAAAAAGCTTGGACATAATAATAGTAAGGCCCCATATGTAAAGTATCTCCTCTACCAATATCCGTATCTAACTTAACTGTTGTTATTTTTGGTCCCAGCAATCGCAATGAGCCTGCTCCATTTTCCAAAAATTCTCTAGCCATGCTAGAATCTCGAACTTGATCCGCTCGAACTAACAACCATTCTTTGAAATTATACCCTCGCACAACACCAGATAAAATCATCAAAAATAAAATAAAAACAACAATTTTTTTATTTGTTTTTTTAAAATATTTTTTACTAATTAAAAACCAATCTTTAATTTTATTTTTCATCAATTATTTTTACATTTAAATCAATAAAATCATTATATACCACTCAAATAAAAAATAAAGTCATTTTTTAAATTAAAAAATATCACATTTTCAGCAATATTTTTCAACAATAAATTTTATTTAAAAATCCAATTTATTCATACCGCAAAGCTTCGATTGGGTTGAGATTGGCTGCTCTTCTAGCTGGATAATAACCAAAGACAATTCCAATCAAAGCTGAGACTCCCACCGCTAAAACAATCGAAAACATAGAAATTTCAGTTGAAATCCCTCCAAATTTAGCCACCCCCAAGGCCACCCCAATTCCCAATAAAATCCCCGCCGCTCCACCAATAAAAGTCAAGATAATTGATTCAAAAAGAAATTGTTGATTAATATCCTTCTTTTTGGCTCCAATTGATTTTCTCAAACCAATCTCCCTAGTTCTTTCCGTCACATTGGTCAACATCATATTCATTATTCCGATGCCTCCCACTACTAAAGAAATCCCGGCCACCGCTCCCAACAAAATAGTAAAAGTTTGAGTAGCCGAAGAAGCCATCTCCACAATATCAGCTTGATTCATAATATTAAAATCAGCATCTTCAGAATTATCAATTTTATGACGAGCCAACAATAATTCCTCGACTTGAGATTGAGCTTTAGTCATACTGTCTTGATCAACTACTTTCAAGTTTATCAATGACAAATAATCGTCTCCTTGCAAATATTGTTGATAAGTGGACAATGGAATATAAACAGCGTCATCTTCATTGGTCATCCCAGAACCACCTTTCGATTCAGTCACTCCAATAATCGAAAAATTAATTCCTTCAATTCTAATTTTTTGTCCGATAACCTCAGCTTCTTCCCCGAAAAGATTTATTGCCACATCCTGTCCCAAAACCACCACCTTAGAAATTCCTTTATTATTCTTTTCCGAAATAAAAATGCCCTCGCTCATTTCAATATTTTTAACATCTGCATAATTATTCGTCACCCCGTTGACGGTTGTATTGGTATTGCTTAGACTAGAAACTATTTGTTTTTTTCCGCTTGAACTTGGTGCTACTTCCTCTACCAAATCAACATCTTCTTGAATAGCCTCAACGTCATCCATTGTCAAAGTTTGAGCCGAACCACCTCCGCCCCTAACCGCATAGCCAAAACTTTTCTGTTCTCCTGGCATCACCATCAACAAATTTGATCCGATTCCTTTAATCTTATCGGCAATGTCTTTTTGAGCCCCAGTTCCAATTGCCAACATTGCAATCACCGAAGCAATTCCAATCACGATTCCTAAAACAGTCAAACCAGACCGAGCTTTATTGGCGGTAATCGCATTAAATGTTTCAAAAATTGTATCCGATAAAAGCATTTTTAAATTAATTTCGCTTCCGGGAACTAGTGTCCGAAAGTAAAACTTTTTAATAATTATTTAGAGCCTGTTTTGAATTTCATATTTTTAGTCACATCTTCAATTATTTTTCCATCTCGAATCACAATTTTTCTATCAGCCCAATCAGCCACTTCTTCTTCGTGCGTAATCAGAACAATGGTATGTCCATATTCTTTATTAAGTCTTTTAAAAGTCTCCAAAATAAAATCTCCCGTTTTAATATCCAAATTTCCAGTTGGTTCATCAGCTAAAATCAAAGAAGGATTATTAACCAAAGCCCTGGCAATTGCCACTCGTTGCATCTGTCCACCTGAAATTTGGTTAGACAAATGATTCCATCTTTCCGGATCTAGCTTTACTGCGTTCAAAGCAATTTCTGCCATCTTTCTTCTTTCTTCCCTGGGAGTTTCCTCGTAAATTAAAGGCAATGTCACATTTCGCAAAACCGTAGTTCTTGGTAATAAATTAAAAGCCTGAAAAACAAAACCAATCTGTTTTTTTCTAATCTCAGCCAATTGATTTTCCGACAATTCAGAAACATTATTCCCATCTAAAAAATATTTTCCCTGAGTTGGATTATCCAAGGCTCCCAAAATATGCATCAAAGTTGATTTACCACTTCCCGAAGGACCCATAATCGCCACAAATTCTCCTTTTTCAATTTCGAAAGAAACATCATCCAAAGCCTTGGTTTCATTTTCTCCAGATTTATATATCTTTGTAAGATTTTGACATTTAAGCATTTTCTTATTTTAGAGACTAATCCTAACTACTGTTTTTAATCCCAAATTTTAAATAATTTAATTACGTGGCGATCCAGATCTATCACCACCTCCACCTCCACCCATTGGCATAATACTTTTGGTTTCAGAATCCTGCGTCTTTAAGACACTTTGCTTTGTAGAAGTTTGAGCAATAATCAAATCCCCCTCGGCCAAACCACTCAAAACTTCAGTATAAATATCATCAGTAATTCCTGTTTCAATATTTTTTTTAGTTATTTTTGCTTCCAAATCATTTTCGTTTTTGCCAGAAGTCACCAAGACAAATTCCGTTCCATTTTCTTTTTTATTTATCATTGAATTTGAAATCAATAAAACATTTTCAGCTTTATCAATTTCAATATTGACTTCAACACTCATTCCAGGTTTTAATAATTCGCTGGAAGTTTCAAAACTAATCACCACGTCATAGCTAACCACTCCAGAATTAACACTCCCAATCGTATCAATTTTTGAAACCTCTCCCTCGAATTCTTCTTCACCAATAGCGTCAAAAATCAAAACAGCAGAAGACCCCTTCTTTACTTTAACTGCATCAATTTCATTTAAAGAAATTTCCGCTTGCAATTTTTCAGTAATAACTGACGCTAAAATCTCATCTCGAGAAATTGAATCGCCTGCCTCGAAATGCAAACCCGTGATAATTCCACTAAAAGGAGCTTCAATCTTATAATCTGCTAAATCTTGATAAGCATCCGTCAAAACATTTTTTCTCTGATTAACTGTATTTTGTGCCAATTGTCGTTTCCAACTCTCTTCTGATGTTTGATTATCAAATTCCTTAGCCGTTTCTTCATATTGAATTTGAGCACTCAAAAGACTCAATTGAGCATCTCTAATTTTTTCCATAGTATCACTGCTGTCCAAAACTGCGATAACATCACCTTTTTTTACTAATTGATTATTCTCTACTAAAATTTCCTCAATATCCAAACCATCTCCTGCAATTTGAGGTTTTAAATCCACCTGACTTTCAGCTTGAATTTGACCGCTTCCATCAACCGCCACAATCAAATCTCCTCGCTCCACCACTTCAGTTTTAAATTGTTTTTCGCTTACACCTTCTGTTTTATTATTATAAAAATAATAAATTCCCCCACCAACAACCAAAATAACCACCAACAATTTCCACTTGTTGTTTAAAATAATTTGTAAAATTTTTTTCATAATCAGATCTTATTTAATTTATATAAAAATAAATTTAATTACTACAATAATATTTACGAATTTCCTAAAAATAGTTTGCAAAAAGCTTTTCCCCGCAAGAAAAAGCTTTTTAAAATATATTTTTTACCGAAAATTATTTTTTATTTAACGATCTCAATTTTTTCAATAATCACATCTTTCACTGGACGGTCTCCCACTTCTGTCTCAACCGCTTCGATTTTTTCTACCACTTCCATCCCTTCAATAACTTCTCCAAAATTAGTGTGCACTCCGTCTAAATGAGGAGTAGCTTCAGCCGTGACGATAAAAAACTGAGAGCCGTTAGTATTTGGTCCCGAATTGGCCATCGCCAAAGAACCCTTCACTATTTTATGATCATTAAATTCATCCTCAAAAGCATACCCTGGACCACCAGTTCCATTTCCAGAAGGGTCACCCCCTTGAATCATAAAATCCTTTATTACTCGATGAAATATAAGTCCATTATAAAAATCAGCCTCAGCCAATTTCAAAAAGTTATTCACCGTCTTAGGAGCATCTGGAGTAAAAAGTTTAATTTTAATATCGCCCAAGTTAGTTGTCATCACCACAATTTGTTCCTCACTAAATTTCATAGACATTGGTTGTTTTGAATTATTATTAACGGTCTGTTTCTTTGCTTCTTTTTCTGATGTTTTTTGAATCTTTACTTCAGCCTCTTTTGCCAAAGTTTCATCTTCTTCAAATTTAATACTATTTAATTTTCTTTCAATCTCGAATTCTTCCGAATCAGTGCAACCCGAAAAAATCAAAATCAAAGCCCCTAAAATTGAAAATAACACAAATTTCATTTCTTATTTTAATTTTTAAAAATTAAAATTGCAATAAAAGCTATAATTAAAAACAGCCTCTAAATTGCAACGTAATTTTATTTTAACCGATTTTCCAAAAAACTGCAAAACTTTATTTTCTTTAATATTTTTTGTCTTAGCCCTTTTTATAATGAAAATTATCTAAGAGACGCTTTCGGCATTCGAGAATTAGGACAATTTTCGATGTTCTTAATTACAAACGCTTGAAATAAAAATTTCCCTCGTTTTTCACCAACCACAATAACCTGATCACCCAAATCAAATTTAACATTTCTTTTTATTTTTGTTTCATCATCAAAATCAACTTGCCATTTTTCATCAACTAGATTTTTTATAAAAATTTTATTCTCTCCTTTTTCAATAATTTCACCACCCAATAAACCTTCTTCAATAAAAATTGCATTTTGAGTTTTATCGAAAGGCCCTTTTTTAAAAGCTCTCGGCATTCGATTTTCGCTAAATTCTCGTAAAGGTTTGTTAATTTTCAAACCATGAAAAACAAAACCAGAAGCAAAAATAATCGTCAAAAATCCGCTAACTAACAAAATAAAATTATAACGATAACCATATTTGGTTTTGTTAAAAGCTACCAAACTTAAAACCAAAGAAACAACCACTAAGATAAACCAAACAAAAGGAAAAATTTCAAAAATTAATCGCAAATAACGACCCCACTGCAAATGATGAATAGTTTCTATGGGTATTTCGAAAAGATTAATTAAAATTACCGAGAAAAAAACAGAGCTCAAAACGACCGCCACTGTAGTCGCCAGCCAAAAAGACCAATTAACCAATCGACAATGCCATTTAGAAATTGGCTTGATTTCATCTTTCTTAATTTTAACCAATACTCCTTTAATTTTATCTTTTTTAATCATATATTTAAATTAATTTTTCAAAAACAATCCTTGCTTTTTTGCTTTTTCTAAAAAAATCGCCTTTCCTCTATTTAATAATGAAGCGACAGTCCCTTTTGGTTTCTTCACAATATCCATCATCTCTTCATAACTCTTTTCTTCTAGAAACTTCAACACCATTACTTCTCGATATTTTAAAGGCAAAGAATTGAGAATTTTCTCAGCCTCTGCCAGCTTTTCTTTATTTATAATTTGTTGCTCAATTCCAATTCCACTTTCTGCTAAAATTAATTTCAGATCTCCCTGCTCAATTCCAACTTCTCGAGGATGACTACCATTCTTTCGAATCGCATCAATAGTAGTATTTCTAGTTATTTGAAAAACCCAAGTAGAAAATTTATAGGAATCGTCAAAACTATTAATATTTTTATAAACTTTCAAAAAAACATCTTGCAAAATATCCTCAGCATCTTCCGCCGAAAAATATGAAATCCGACGAACAAACCAAAAAAGCTTCTGCCAATAGCGGTCCATTAAAAATTTCAGATTATCTGGATTTTCCAAAACCATTTTGACCAAATCCTCATCCGAAGATTTGTCTATCTCAATTTTCATTAAAAAGCCTTTAGGAAATTATTCTTTATTGTTTAGCATATTTTTTCTAATCACGTTTTCTAAATCATTAAAATAAAATAAAAAAATAAAACGCAACCAAAAAATAACTAAAAATTATTTCTAAATATCCCCACTCTTTTAATTATACCACTCTACCCTCATTATACGCAAAACCACCCCCAAAGTTTGCAACCAAACCTTCCTTCCTCCATTTACTCCCCATTTTTTCAATCACCCCATTCCAAAAAAACACTCCCATTATCCAGTATATGGGAGTGTTTTAGTTTAAAAAAATTAATCTCGAATCCTAATCGAATTAAATCATAAAATTAATGCTAGATTTAATCATAGATTTAATACTATGATTAAATCTATAATTAAACCTGTATTTAAATCTATAATCAAATCCGCAATCAATCTCCAACTCTCCCCAAAAAAATCTTCACCACTTTCATACGCTAGAGTATGAAAGTGCTACCAACTAATTATTTTTTTAAAAGAAATCCTAAAATATGTTCTATCTTCTATCAATAAAAACTCAACTTAAATTGACAAAATTAGTTAACTATGCTATACATAAGTGTTGATTTTTAACAGAAATTCTTTTAAAAAGGAGGTTAAAATTATGGGAGAAAAAAAAGAAACTCCCAAAAAAGATAAGAATGAAAAAAAAGATTTCGATGAGGTTTTGATTATTAAAATCCACAAAGAATCTTCAAAAGACTACGTCAAAAGAAAGTCAAAAAGAATTCAAAAAAAATGACATTGTCCGATGCCCAGCAAAACGAGTCGAGAAGAACATTTCTTGACTCGTTTTTATTTTTCAAACATCTTCTCTTAATCGCCGAAAAACCTTATCATCAGTCAAATCTTTTTCAAGTTTTCCTTTCGAGGCCACAATTGCGTCAGGATTACCGACTTCCGACTCTTCCAAATATCCCCACCGAATAAGATTTTGCACATGACAATGTTTTGCAATTAATTCTTTTCTAGTCATTGGACAACTTTTTTCGCTAGTTTTGCTTTGACTGAAATTAAGCACTTCCGCTAAAAAATCATTGTCTATTTTTCCAATAATCTCGCCCATCAACTTTTTAATTCGCCTTTTATTCGAATCTGTTTGTTCCCTGTCCCCCATCAATCTCCAAACTTCTTGAAGATTTTCACTATCCAAAACAACAATGTTAATTCGGTTTCCTTTTATTTTATCTTTTTCTTCGTTTAGTAAAGCTTCATTAAAGTCAACAATATAGCTTGAATTTTTATAGGACTTTAAGTTTATATTTAGAGTTTCTTTTCCCGTGACGATTTCAACATCCACCTTTTCTTTGTGATCATCCAAAGGCAACGCCGAGTAAGCTTCAATCAAATGCCCTTTCCCTTGATTTTCTGCCCACTCATTAATCAAATGAACTAATTGGAATTCCGCTCGTTGACCTTTGTCTTCAATGTCTTTCGCGATACTTCTCCCTAAGCTTTTTAACCGGTTCAATGAATCTGTTCTTTCATTTTCAGCAACAATTCTCTTGGCTTGACGATATTTTATATCATAAATTAATGTTTCAAGATGATGTCTTTTGACATAGAAAGTGTCCTCCCAATTTTCTAAAGCTTTTTCATAGAAATCAACTGCCTTTTTTTCATTTTCCTCCAACCGCTGGCTTTCCTCACAATTTGCAAAAGCCTCTTGAACTTCTTGATTTGTTATTTTTTTATATTCCTTAGCGCTCTTTCTGGATTCACTCAACGCCAATCTGAAGCGAACTGCATCGATATTAATCTCTTCATGACTTCTCATTCCCTGATATAAATTCAGCAATAATTCTTTTTTTTCAAGCGCCGAACTTTCAACCGGCTCACTTTCCTCTAAAAAATCAATCATTCCTCGATACCCAATACTGCCAGAATAAAAGGCTCGTTCCTTATTCTCAATTTCTCGATCAAAATTTAGCTGATCTTTGTTTTTATTTACATTGTTTAAAAAAAAATTTCCTTCGTACATTTTTTAACATTAACAATTAAAATTTTTGAGCTTTATTTTTTATTTTTATTTTCTTCTTCTTTCTGAAAAATATCAATTTTTGTCCTTCTCTTCCCAATTGAAATCAATTTCTCGTTGCGATTTCTTTTCAATAGAAAAACCAAAATCTTTACATTCCACATAATCAATCTGCTCATCCTCATAATAATCAGGATTAATCTTAACCAAAATAATATTCTCACTCCCACACTTCTGACATTTTTTGATTTTCATTTTATGTTTAAATTTTCTATATTTTTATTTTTTAAACACAAACAAATGCTCGTGCATAATTAATAAAAAATTAAGATCTTTCGATTTATTGACCCAAAAACCAGTTGCTTTGCAATTATGTTGTTTTTTTATTTATCTAAAACTTCAAGGACGGATCCTCTTATTGATGTCTGAATATCTTTTGCTAAAAATTCATCACACTCCACACAAGCCAGAACTTCGATAATCTGTTCTTTGCTTAATTTCGACTTAGCTTCTAATTTATTTTTCTCAATCATCTCTCTAATCATTTCTTCAACCTCTTCTTTGGTTATTTTAAAAATTGTAGGTTTTATTTTGTGCATTAACTTTATTTTTCAAGATTAAAATAATAAGTTTTTTCATCTTTTAGCTCAACTCCGACAACCCTATCAAATCTCAAATTTTTAATCCAAGGGCTCTCTTTTCTAAAATCAGCAAATGCTTTTTTAGGAGAAGTACCTTTTCCCCAGCCCAAAATTTGACAATTTTCAACATCAGTCATTTCGTCTTCCGAATTAGATTGAAATGTGAAACCTTCCGTAGTATAAAATATGAAGCTACTTTTAATATCTTCATTTTTCTTGGTTATTTCTTCTAAGAATCCTTTTGCCATCAGCTCAAGCGTTTTTTTATTCAAGTTTTGTAAGTTTTCCCACAGTTCAAATGTTTGGTATTTCTTATTTTTCTTAATCAACTCCCATTCGTCAGATTTAATTTCCAAAAATTCTCCATATTCCTCTGTGTAATTTTTGCACATAACCAAAAATGGAAAATAAAAACTCTTATTTTTTTCCAAATATTCTAATATTTTTATTGCTAACTCTCCTGAAATTTTCATAAAATTGAACAAAAATTAATTCTTATTTCTGATCAATTTTTGATCAATTCGCGTCAATTGTCAAATAACTAACTTGTACTTACCTGGACTAATAAATTCGATATAACCATTATCCCTTAAAACCTGTAATTTCTGCCGTATTTTATCTTTAACAAAATTATTATCAGGATGTTTTATTTTTAATTCTTTCTCAAAAGCGTAGACTTCGTTCAAAGAAAATTTTTGTTTTTTAATTTTTTCGATACAACCCATAATATCTAAAAGCCAACCTTTTGCATTAATTTCATTTTCTTCTCTCAAAAAAAGCGTTCTCTGCCAATTTTTTAAAACATCTTTTTTATTTTCAAAAATACCATTTTTTACATAAAATATTTTTCCACTTTGTGGAATATTTTGAAGTAGAATATTGCACCCAATCCATCCTGCTCGTCTTGCGTGTTTTGAAAGAGGTTTTCTTTTTTCAATAATTTCAGGAACAAAAAAATACTTTGGAATAACTACAAAATTTTCTACTTTATAACTTTGTAAATTATAATTCAAAAAGAAAAAATTAGGATTATCAAAATCACTTAATCTCTCTATCATCTTGCTATAAGCTCCATCAACAATTTTATTGCCCATACTATCTTTCTTGCTTTTCAATTCATATTCTTCTCTACAATTTGGACAATGAAAGTCTGCGACTGGTCTATTATTTTCGTAACTATCAATAGTTGATTTTCCACAATTTGGACAATAAATTTGCCTATCGACCCAATCTTCTGTTAAAACTCTTATCTTTTGAGACGAGCTAGAATAATTTTCAGCCAATTTTGCATTAAAAGATAAATTCATAAGTTTACAAATTTTAAAAAATATTTTTCATTACTTTTGTGCTTGCCGTTTTATTTTTTTATATTTTATTTTCATAAAATTTAGAGCACCTTTAATATTTTTGGTTTTTACAAATTACATAATGCAGATACTCAACCGTTTTATTTGCTGTAAAATTTCTATTTTCCGATTTGTCAGCTTTAAATCGATTATATTCCTTTGTGAAGTTACCATATTCTCCTCGCAAGCTCATTATTTCCTTAATATCCCCCAAGGTCATCAATCCCTCATTGTTATAACTTAAAAATATATATTTAGTTTTTGCATTCAAAATTAAATCCTTAAAGACCTTCTTCACTTTTAGCTTTGAACAATAGACAGATTTTTGATCTTGATATTCTCGTAATCCAGTTTTTCCATAAATTTCTGGATTATCGTATTTAGCAATAGTTTCAAGAATATGATAATTTGTCGCATACTGTCTTTGATTATAAGGAGGATCCAAATATAAAATATCTCCAGCAGTTTTTTTTAATATTTCATTTATATCTTCGTTAAATACTTCATGCTCTTGATTATTTATTATCAATTCAGCCGGTTTCAAAATAAAATTATTTTGCGCTGTCTTTTTTAGCTTTTTCAAGAAAGCCCCATAAACTGAAGCCGTATTAGCTTTTTTGTCTATTGACTCAATTAGGCTAGTAGTCAAAAAATAATACTCGTCATCGGAAATTATTTTTTTTTCTTTCCATTCTTCAATTTTTTGACGAATAGAGTCGCACCGCATTCCATTTTCATCGGAAAAATATTGTCTTTCAATTTTTTCACCCTTAGTCCCACCAATACAATAATTTTTATAGATAAACCCCTTTTTCCCTTTTAAATCTGATAAGTAATTACAAACAAAATCCCTCCTGTCTTTTACATCAATATTTTTTAAATCAGAAACTTCTTTCGTTAATTTTGCAAAAGTTAGCTCCCTATGATTGCCGATATAATGCCTATTCAAGACATAACTGTAATGTTGAATATCATTTGCTATTATTTTATAACCTTTCTTTTTAAAATAGCTCCCCACAATTCCTGTTCCAGCAAATAAATCACAAAAAACCCGATTGCTGTTTTTCCCAGCAACCTTGTCAATTGATTCTTCCAAGAATTCTAACAATGACAATTTACTTCCTATATAATTCATAATTTAACTTATTTAAAATAGTTAGCACATTTTCAAAAAATAAACATTATTCTTCTGGATATAATTTTTTAAAAACGCTGTCAACTGCTTCTTTCGCTGCCAAATTACTTACTTTAATAACAACTGTTTTCCTATATTCAACAGGATCGTATTGATAACAACCTTTACATCCCAATTCTTCTGTATAATTTTCATCACCCACATAAAATTCGTATGGATTTCCTTTGATATTTTTTGCACTCCAACGTTTATTTGTTTCTTTACATTTTTTACAAATTTGTCTTTTTATATCGTTTGCAGCCTTAGAAAGAGGTTGAAAATCTGATAATTTTTGAGTTGATACTTTTGATATTCTATGATTATTTTTTCTACCATCTTTATGATCAACTTCAATTTTTGTATTTTCAGATTGTCCATTAACTCCAAGCATTACACAATTTTGTGCCTTATAATACTCTCTTATATTTTGTTTAATGTTTTGATTAAATATTTTAGATATATTAAATCCATTAAGTCTTATTCTATCAATAGAATTTCCAGTTGTTTTATTTTTATCGAATTCGACTATATATATTTTTGACAAACTAGAATTCGCCCTACACCAACTACCCCCATTGCCCAATTGAAGCCCCTTATATTTTCCCGTAAATTCAAGAATAGAAACCCATCGACTTTCTCCATTTTCATTTGGTGCTGCAAGCTCTATAAATAAATCTTTTTTTACCATACTATTTTTTTTTAAAAACTAATATATATTCATGTTTAAAAATATAATAATCGCTTGAAAGTGCTCGATAACGCCAAATTCCTTCCTTGTTCTGCTTGGCCCGATTACCTGCTATATTCTTTATTATGATACTTTTTAAAGTTAATCCCAATTTTTGCGCTTCATTCATACAATAGAACCCCAAAGGAACCCATTGTCCAGCAGTATATTTATCTCCCATAACCACTATCAAATACCTGTTCTTTTCTAGAATTTTAATTGTATTTTTTAAAACAAGAGAAAATTTTTCTAAAAATTCTTTAAGAGATTTAGCGTTTGACAAATCATTTTTGAATTTACTAAATTTAATTATATCAGCATAAGGAGGATGCAAAATTGCAAATTGAACACTTTTTTTTCCATTTATTTTTAAAATATCTTTCACTTTATCAAAGGTCTTTTCCTGCATACTATCGCCAGTAATTAATGTTGAGAAATTCCCTTTTGATTCAATATTTTTGCCGACATAATCAATAAGCTTTTTTTGGATATCTATTCCAATAAAATTTCTTCTCAAATTTTCCGCCTCATAAGCAGTTGTTCCACTACCGACAAAAGGATCAAAAACGACTTCATCCTTTTTGGTATATCTAGAAATAAGTTGATGAGGAATTTGAGGAATAAAATTACCATGATAAAAACCACTATGTTTTCCTGATTTATCTCTTGCGGGAATAATCCAAAGACTATCTGTCCAAATTTTTAAGTCTTTCCAATTTTTTAAATTTATATCATTAAAAGCTGGCATAAACTACTTTTATAATTTTTTATCTCATTTTTAATGTTCCTATTATACCACACCCCAAAAAATATCTTAAATACATCTTAAGCTCCCAGCCACCCTACACCTCACCAACTCCCACCATTTTCATTTTCTCCCATTCACTGAAGAATGGTAGAAGTTTATTCTTGCTGTAGAGCGTTAAATCTTTAAAAATTTAACTATGCCAATCCTCAATTATCAATTTTTTACTATCTTCTTTACCTTTTTTCGCAGATTATTAATATTTTTCAAATAGTCCTTTTCGACTTCACTTAGATTTTTTACTTTATATTTACGATATTCTGATGTAGCTTTTTTAATCGCCTTTTCATGACTTATTTTTCCAGAATCATCCAAAATCTTTCTTCCAGTTGATTCCAAAATATTATCAAGCTCTCGGATGTAATCTTTCATTTTCATTGATTTTTCTTCCATAGCATTAATTTCCGCTAAATCAAAATAAGCTGAAACTAAATTATTCAAAACTTTAAGCTCACTTAATTCTAAAAAATTCTTAGCAACCATCGCTTCGACTTGATTTGGTTGTTTTCCTTTAAAGTTAGTAAGTCCCACAAAAGGTTTGTCTGAATCTACTCGCAAATAAACAACTTCCGCCGCAGTATGTCCATGAGCTGCAAAATGAAGTTTATTTTGAACAATCTTAAAAAATTTCAAAGACTCGCTCGCTCGCGGATTATAATCGATAGCTGTCGCATACAAATCAAGCACCTGACGATAAAGAACTTTTTCACTACTCCGAATATCTCTGATCTCATCAAGCAATTCTTTCCAATAATTTCCACCTCCTAAATTTTTTAAACGGTCTGAATCGATTGTAAATCCCTTAGTAATATATTCATTGAGTCGTGCCGTTGCCCAAATCCGAAATTTTGTAGCAATCTGAGATTTAATTCTATATCCCAAAGAAATAATCATATCAAGATTATAAAACAGTAATTCACGTTCCACCTCACGTTTACCTTCGACGCGAACTTGTCGGAAATTCCGACAGGTTGCCGATTCATTAAGTTCTCCCTCTTTGTAGATATGTTTGATATGCTCAACAATATTGGTACGCGACGTCTGATAAAGCTCAGAAAGTTGCTGCTGACTCAACCAAACGGTTTCTCCCTCAAACCGCACTTCTACATGAGATGCTCCATCATCACCTTCGTAAATAATTATTTTATTTTGTGAATCTTCTTTTTTTATAGTCATAATTTTTTAATTATTCCTTTAATTTTCTTATCCATCACGTTCGAAATCTCATGTTTTGAAAGATTTTTTTTCATCAATTTTCCCTTATCTTTTTATTATTCTTTTTTCAATATTAACATGCCACATCATAACATCAGTATAACCCAACACTCCTATCATACCACACCCCAAAAAATATCTTTCACCTTCGTAAAAACTACGGCGAGACGAATCCACCTTGGTAAAGCCCACGGCGAGACAAGTAAATATTTCTTAAGATTTCCGCCGCCAGCTTCTTTGAGTCTTTCGTCATCCATCGTAAACCCTTTGACAATATATTCACGAATTCGAGCCGTCGCCCAAATCCAAAATTTTGTAGCAATATCAGATTTGACTCTATAGCCAAGTGAAATAATTAAGTCGAGATTATAATGCTCAACTTCATATTTTTTTCCGTCAGAAGCAGTTGTTCGGAATTTCCGAACAACTGAATTTCGATTCAACTCCTTGTCCTCAAAAATATGTTTAATATGCTCACTAATATTGGCTTTGCTAGATTGATATAAATCTACAAGTTGTGCTTGCAAAAACCAAACAGTTTCATTTTCCAGAAGAACCCTGATTGCAAGTTGACCGTTATTGCCCTTATACAAAATGATTTTATCATCTAAATCATCGCTTTTCATTCAATTTATATAAATTTTAATTTAAACTTAAATTTACTTTTATTTTACTCTTTTCCCATCTTACCTGTAAATTTTGACCTTAAATATCAATTTAAAAAACCTTGATATTCCATCAATTTTTTCAATTAAATAAAAATTAAAATCTAATTCTATTTTTTCCAGTCCTTGATCGTCAAACCGTCTTTAATTTTTTTAACGGTTAGTTTTTGTTTTTCCCGCCAGCCGAGCTCGCGAACCATTTCGATTGGAAGCGTTAAGCAGTAGGATTTTCCACTCTTGAAAATCTTTCTCGTGTTCCGATCCTCCAAGTTTCTTCTTGGCATAGTTTATTGATTAATATTTATACTTAAATTAAATTTTAAATTAATACTTGATTTAATACTATGATTAATACTATGATTAATTTCCCCCAATAATTTTCCACCGCTTTCATACGCTAGAGTATGAAAGTGCTATTAATTATTTTTTATTTAATAATAATAAATTTAAAATAACTGAAATCTTTGATTTTTTAGATATATAAATTTATATTAAGCTCTATTTAACTTTAGCCAACAAATAACAATCAATATATTCACCATCCTTTTCAATTTCCTTTTTTAAAAATCCCTCCGATTCAAATCCAACTTTTTCCAAAACTCTTTTAGAGGCTAAGTTTGAAGAAAACACCAAAGCATAAACTCTTTGAAGTTTAAATTCCTTAAAAACATATTCGATTGCTAACTTAACCGCTTCTGTCATAATACCAGCTCCCCAATATTTTCTACCCAACCAATAGCTTATTTCGGTTTTGTGCCCTTTTTCAATTTTATTAAATCCAACCGTACCACAAACCTCATTATTAATTTCAATCGCCAACACAAAACTTTTCTTATTTCTTTTTTTATAATTTACCAAATTTTTCTCAACCCATTCTTCAGCATCTTTTAAAGTATACGGATATGGTATAAATAAAGTATTTTTTGCAATCAATTCATTATTTGCATATTTTGAAATTGCCGCCTCATCGCCTTCTTTATATAGTCTTAAATTAAATTTTTTTGCTTTAATAATCATAATATTAATCTAAATAAATAATATGTTTACATTAAATTTTAGCAACATTAATAACCACAAAATCAATCTTGTAATTAAATCTATTCCCTACTATTCACTACCGCTAACCAAATCCAAAGTAGACTCAGAAAGATTCCCGCATTGAAAAGATTGGGAATCAAAAGCGCTGTGCCAGTTAGAATTACAAAAAGGCTCATTCCCACTTGATTGGTTTTCAATTTCACCCCAGCAAACTTTTGGCGAGACAGGCAAATATTTTTTAAAGCCCAAAATCCTGGAAATAGAAATAGAACTGAAAAAATTAGCAAGCCCAAAGTCCCCCAAGAAAGCCAAACTTCTAAGAAAATATTAGAAGCGTTCAATCCGTGACCGTAGCTGTCCTCTCCAAGAATTTCCGAAGAACTTCCCAGTCCCTGTCCAATAATTGGATGATTTTTAATTTCTCGCCAAGTAGTTCTATAAATATTTTTTCGAATAGAAATATTAGGATCAGGCCGATAAACTTTTTTAATTTCTTGTGCTAAAGCCAAATGACTTTCAATTTCATCCAGATCAATATGCTGACAATTGTATTTTACCAATTCTGCTACTCCAGAAATTTTGTCTGGAACGCTTGAACCTTGTTGACAGCTCACCGTAATTTCTTGTAAACCGCTAATTGAACTGCCCGCTCGATTGACCAAATTAAAATTAGAAAGCCCTAATCCCATCACCACTAGAATTGAAAACAAGCAAGCCGTTCCGACTGAAAAAGCTTCTTTAAAAAATTTCTTAAAGCCAAAGTTTTTTAAATTAAAGATTTTCTTTTGCCAAATTAATAAAACAAAATAGATTATCGTTAATCCCAAAAATCCAAGCCAAGCGCTCCTAGCTACTGTTAAAATTAGAACTAAAAAAGTTAGAGCTAAATAAAAATTCAAAACCCACTGCCCTGCCCGTCGTAATTCCCATCGACCAATCATCGTGCTATTTTTGGTTTGAAAAAGTTGAAGCTTAACCCAATAAACAACCGCCGCCAGAAAACCTAAATAAATTCCAAACCAATCTGGCTCGGTAAAAGTTCCATTCGATCGTTCCGCAAAAACTTGGAAATCAACCCAGTGCATTTTGAACGCCACGGCTTGATAGATTCCAAAAATCAAAATAGGTAAAGAAGTTGCGACAAAAAACCACAAGGCTTCTAATTTTCTTTGTTTTTCTTGAAGATAAAATCTCGCCAAAAAATAGAGCATTGCGAAAGAAACTAGCACTAAATTTAGCTTTAATGTGACGCCAAGAGCTACCGCGTTAAATGAAGAAACGAAAGTCACCAAGCACAAAATTAAAATTAAAATATCACTAAGTTTAAAATATTTGCTAAAACCAGAACCCTTCCATTTCACAAAAAAGTCACCGAACTCTCCCATACACTGGAGAACGGGAGAGTTTGTTTTTATTTTTTGGGATTTGGATAAAATTAAAATTACTGTGGCTAAAAACAACATTACTCCAATAACCTGAAAGGGCCGAAAAGAAATTGGGAGTTGATTTGAAGAAATTATCACGCTCTCCAACGGCAAAGAAATTATGAAAAGCCAAAAAACCCAAATGGGTCGATATAAAGCTAACAAAAAAATCCCTAAGAAAACTAATCCAAAATTCAAAAGACTCAAAGGCAATAATCCACCCGCATCCATTATTATCAAAGTAGCATTCAACAAAACCCCGATAACCGCCACCCAAAAATATTCTTTGATCATTACGTTAGGTTATAAAGTTAGAAAGTTTGTAAAGTTCATAAAGTTTTGAATATAATACATGCTAAAGATACAAGATACAAGGTCGCAAGAAGCAAACAAATCTCAATATCTAAATTAAAAATCTCAAACCTTAAAAGCCTTCGGCTTTTGTTTTTAATTTAAATATTTTAATTTTTAATTTGTTTGTATCTTGTATCGTGTGTCCTTGTTCCTTATGAAAATCTGAAATAATTTAAACTCTGAATAATTTATTTTTTGATTTTCTTCAATTCTATCAAAGTTTTTTCAGTAAATTTTTCCCAATCAAATTTCCCTGCATCTTCAAGCGCTTGCTCGATTTTTCTCTTTCTAGCTTTTTCATCAGTCAAACATTCTAACATTTTTTCAGTCAAACTTTGATTACTCTCCAAATCAAAAATAAAAGCATTTTTTTCTGAAACCAATTCTTTCAAAGAAGAATTAAAAGATGAGACAACCGAACATCCACAATTAAAAGCCTCCAAAACTGGTAATCCAAAACCTTCATACAAAGACGGATAACAAAACATTTTAGCTCCTCTATAAATAGCCGGAAGATCGGCTTGTTCAACAAAACCCAAAAGCTTAACTTTGCTTTTAGGAATTCCAAACTTATAACAAACCTCCGTTACCTCAGCCTCAACATCAGTCACCAACGGAGCCAACTGAGGATTTAATTTCCCAGCTAAAACCAAATCTGGACATTGTTTTTTGTCTTTATATTTTCTCCATAAAATTCCATAAGACTGAATCAGACCATTCACATTTTTCCGCATATCAAAACCTCCCACATAAAAAATGTATTTGCTAGATTCTAATTTAAATTTTTTCAAAACTTTTTGAACTTCTTTAACATCATTTTTTTTCTTGAAAATCAAATCACAATCAATATAATTAGCTTGAACTTCATTCTTATTTTTCCCATACAATCGAACAATATCTATTTTCGAATGCTCTGAAACTGTCATTATTTTATCAGCCGATTCAATTCCCTTATCAACTTTTTTGTAATAAGCTTTTTTCCTGAAATTATTAATATACCACGGAAAAATTTTAACAATCGCATCATGCACCAACATCAAATGAGGAATTTTCTTAAAAATTGTCGGGGATTGATAAAGCGAGAAAAAAACTTCACATCCATCTCGACGAACTTCCATTGGCAATAAAAATTTTTCCCAATAAATTTTTCGAATCAAATCATCGCGCCGATAAAAAGGCTTAATAATTTTTTTATGAAAATTTTTCGGTAATCCCAACTCAATATCTTCTTCCAAATACACAAAAAAATCATCCTTGGGATCAGCAATTTTCCCCAAAGTTTTCAAAAAATTAATTGTCACCTGCCCCATCCCCACATCTCCTTTCCTCGCAAACGAACCATTAATCCCAATTTTCATTATTTTATAATAATTTATTAATTTTACAATTAGTTAGTTTTCTGAGAATAATTGTTCTTATCACAAATAATTTTTGAATCATTTTTCTTCTTTTTGCTTACAAATGAATTTCTGACTTGTCTATATTTTTAATTATTCCAAAATATTTTTTATTATTTAAATCAAGCACCAATTTATACTAGTTCTTTTTTATTACTAGACAAAGTAATGGATGTTCCAATGAGTCCCCATATAATCCATTGATTAATAGTGCCCCTTAAAACATTATCCGAAAACGACAAAATCACCATAGAAATAAAAATTGAGAAAACAAAGAGATTGAAAGTTTTTAAATCATCACCCGTTGCTTTTCGATAATTTTTAAATAAAACTACACCAGTAACAATCAATAATAGTATGTAGGCAATTCCACCTGGGATACCAACTTCCAAAAAATTTCTAACAAAGTCATTGTGAGTATACGGATCACCTACGTAAAATCCATATTCGTTCTCATGTACAATAATCTCAGTCCCAAGCCCATAACCAATATAAGAACTTTTTTGATACGCCTTATAAGCCCTTTCCCATTGAAGAATTCTCCATTTTATAGAACTATCTGCTGGAGGATTATAGATGTCCTCAACTCTCTCTTGGATTGAAGGAGAAACAAGAAACAATAGAAAAGAAATTAGAATTAAACCAATAATAATTTTAACAGAACGAAACATTGACAGAACAAAAACAAAAACTAAAAAAGCCAACCAGGCACCCCTAGAAAATGTTTGAATCAGTAAAAATAAGTTTATCATCAATAATCCATGATAAAAACTTAACTTATATAGACCCTTTTTTATTAAAATAACATAAAGCAAACAAGCAATGACAATGACGGAAAAAAAAGCAAATTGATTGGGATGAGAAAAAGTACCATACAAACGACTTTCTATACCAGAAGTTCCCCCTAAACCATTTTTAGTTAAAAATTGATAAAATGCAACAGTAAAAGGAATTATGGAAGAAAAAATAATTGCGTAAATTATTGACTCATTATAATCTTCTTCTTTCGCAACTAAATAAAAAGAACAAAATATCATAAATATTCCTAAAACTCTAACAAATTCATAAAAACTAGCCTGTAAATTGATAGACCAAAAAAAACTTACTAATGAAGCTAAAATTAAAAGTATCCATAGAAAACCGATTCTCCCAATTTTGATAAGCCTAAGATTTTTAAATAAAAAAATCGACAGTAAAAACACAACTAAAACACCAAAAGCTGCTGACAAACTAAACCTTAAATTATCTCCTACGCTTAAAATGACTTCACTACCTAGCTTATCTATTATCAAACGAAAAAATAAAATCAAAAACAATCCCCACTTTGGTCGATACAAAAACGCAATAATCAACAACCAACCAAAAAACAAAACTAAACTTTCAATGAAAGATTTTTCAAAAAACAAATTTAATGATAGTATTACAAAAGACCCCAGTAAAAATAATACTCCTGAAATCTCCCTGGAAAAAATTGACATTGCCCAATTATTTAGAACTTATAAACCTATTCTATAAAATAATTATCTCAGTAAATCGTTTAAAATGCAAATAAATTAAAATGAAGATACTTCAAATTCATAAATACTACTCTCCAAAAAAAGGCGGGGGCGGCGTAACTGCCTTTTTTGAAATTATTAAAATTCTTAAAAAAAATAAACATAAAGTAAGTATTTTTTCGATGAAAGACAAAACTAACACGAAGACTCGATATTCTAAATACTTTACTAATTTTTTTGATTTGAACAAAAAACAAAATTTTTTTCAAAAAATAAAGCTGGCATCAAAATTAATCTATAATTTTGAAGCAAAAAATAGACTAAAGAAATTGATAGAAAAAGAAAAACCCCAAATTGCGCATATTCACGACATCTACCATTATTTAAGTTCCTCCGTAATAACAACTCTGCACGAAAATAAAATCCCGATAGTTTATACCCTTCATGACTATAAATTAATTTGCCCAAACTACAAACTTTTCAATAAAGGAAAAATTTGCGAAAAATGTAAAAATAAAAAATACTACAACGCTTTCATTAACAAGTGCTTAAAGGATTCTTGGATATCAAGCTTCTTGATAATGACAGAAGCTTATTTTAATAAAATTTTCAATAATTACGAAAAAATAGATTTATTCATAGCCCCAAGTCACTTTATCAAAAACAAATTTATTGAATTTGGTTTTCCAGAAAAAAAAATAAAAGTTATTCGAAATATTTTCGACTCCAAAAAGTTTGTTGATAATTCAACGGAAAATCTGATAAAAGATGGTAATTACGCTCTATACTATGGAAGATTATCAGAAGAAAAAGGCATTAAAGATCTTATAAACGCCTTTAATCAAATTAAAGACTCAAAATTAAAGCTCAAAATAGTTGGACATGGTCCGCAAGAAAATGAACTAAAAAAATTATCAATAGACAAAAAAACTTTAAAATTTGAAGGCTTTAAACAAGGAAGCGAACTAAAAAAAATTATTGCCCGTTCTAAGTTCGTAATAGTTCCTTCAATCTGGTATGATAATTCGCCAATGGTCATTCTAGAATCCCAGATGCTCAAAAAGCCAATTATTGTTTCTGATCTTGGAGGATCTAAAGAATCCATCATAGACGAAAAAACTGGCTTGCTGTTTAAAGCTCACAACATTAAAGACCTAACTCAAAAAATAGACCAAGTGAACAGCCTCACTAAACAAAAAAGAATTAAAATGGGAAAATTTGGACAAGAAAATATAAAAAAAATCTTCAATGAAGAAGATATTTATGAACAATTAATAAAAAGTTACCAGGAAGCTATTTCATTTACTCAAAAAACTCATAAAAAAGATTAAAATCTCTCTGCAAAACAAACTCTCTGCTCCAATCCATTTCTTTGATAAATAAAGCCACGTGAACTCCTTCTGAAATTCGATTTGATGTTAAATAAATATTATTAGCCCAAACAACGAATTCTGCAAGACCCCCTGAATCACCTCGAATCACATTCAAAGAAGTATCATTTCTAATATCATTTATTAAAGTTAAAATAAATAAATTCTTATAATCAACATTTCTAAGCTTAACAGTTAGTTTATTTTTGACTTCTTCTTTGCTCCAGTTCCTATCGTCAGAATTTTCTTCTATATATTGATTTAGAGCACTAATCAAAATTTCGAGCTCTGAAACTTCTTTTTTAATTTTACTCTTTATCTCTACTTCTTCCTTGTAAGCAAGCTCTTTAACTAAAAAAATCCCTTGATTAAAGAGGAAAAATAATGACGCCAAAAACATAGTGAATATGAAAAATAATTCAAATAAAAAACAGCTCTTTTTTCTTCTTTTTCTTTTTTGTCGAGCAATAAAAATATTCGAAAATAGATTTTTTTTAAAAAACATTGAAGCACTAATTTTAAAATATATTTGAATCTCTACTAGTTATAATTATACTTCCAGAAGAACAAAATGTAAATGCTCCAAAAAATAAAAAATCCATAAAAAAACGGGTCTTCGCTAGTATTAAGCAAAGACCCGACTTTTTTGAGCGTTATTGAAAATAACGCTCGGGGACAAAGATTACTCTGCCCCCGTTATAAGGATGATTGGGATTAATATCGAACTCAAATCCCGCCTTTGTCATCCATTCAAAACCTTGATCTGGGTGATCAAGGAATGATTGACAGTCGACGTGATTGATTTCAAAACCGTCCCAAAATAGAACCTTGACCTTGAATCCTTCATCGAAACCCCTGAGATCCTGGATTTCGAAAGAATAATCCGACCCAGCTGGCCACCAACCCCATCTTCTAAAAGGTTCACCGCAAAGAGTATTGTTGCATAACCCTACTCCTCCACTCGCCGCAGCCACCGTCATGCCAGATCCGCCGACATAAGCTGGTGTCACTCCTGGTGCCGTCGGCTGGTAAACCTCAGGTGGTGGCGAACCAACACCCTGAAGTTGCAGATTTGTTTCCGGAGCAACATTCTGACCTGCCTGACATCCTATCACGAATAACAGACTTATTACGGCAATAAATACTGCCTTTGTTAAATTCTGTTTCATTTCTCATTCTCCTTTTTATTGTTTTTGTGCCTGCGGAGGCGTCATAATAATTTTTTTTCCACTGAGACAGTCTGGGCAAAGAACTTGATTGCCCCCGCCTTGATAAGAACCTCCCGCTGGAATATAAGAATCGAAGGGTTTTTCTAGCAAAACCGTCGATGATAATGGTATCAATGTCTCAGTTTCCGACGATGCCTTGAGTGGTGTTTTTACTTTGCATTTTTTAACCACCTTAGACCCGATTACCACCTTAACTACTTTCGTCTCTCCAGCTTTGACGAAGAAAGTCTGCTGGGTTGTTTTGCACCCAGGATAATAGACTTTTACTTTGTGTGTTCCAGAAAGGACAACAAGCCCCCCCTGTTTATGAAAATCCATATAAACAGGCTTTACTGTCATCACTTTCACGACGACCTTATCGCCAAGACTACCTACAGACTCGACAAGATCTCCTCTATAATAGACTTTTACCAAGATTTTTCCGTTGCCATTTGCTTTTAAAGTGCAACTTTCGTCACATTCAGCAAAAACAACGTTGCCAATACCAACGATGATAAAGACCATCGCCAAGAAAACACTCAATTTTTTCATCATCATGCATCCTCCTTTTTTATTATTAATAATTACCCACCACCCAAAAATTCTATCAAAGATGTTTTTAGCAACCTTTCAAACAAAGTTGTCACTTCTTCAAAAAAACTAAATAATCTTTTTTAAAAATCTCAGGTAGTGAATAATCAATGTTTTTCAAAGAACCGGGAGTTTACCCGAGAAGTCCATTTCATTTACTTTTTAATGAAATAGCTTTCTCGAATAAACTCTAGGATAATAAATTAAACCATTTTTAATCAAAAATGTCAATGGTTTATTACTTTTATAATTCTCCTCTCAATAATTTATTTAACCGCTCTTTCACTTCTTCGCTACTAGCTTCATATTTAGTCGCATCTTCCTTCTCGTCGTCAGTCAATCCCGTCTTCTCTGCTTCTTGATTTAATTCTTCCATAGTGATAAAACCTTTATTAGATTTTTTTGATTCAACTTCAGGCTTTTTAATTTCGACTTTCGCTTCAATCGCAGGTTCGACTGATTTAATTTCAGCTTCAATTTCTTCTTCTTTGAAAATCGGCAAATTTTTTGGGGCTTCTACTTTCTTGGAATAATTTTTTGAACTCTCAGTTTTTATTTCCTTCACTGATTCTTCAACCAGAAATTCTTCTTCCAAAATTGCCGTTTGCACTTTAACAATCGGTTGAGAAAATTTTTCCTTCTCTAGCTCATTAACCAATTGATCTTCCGCTAAAGGCTTAATTTTATTTTCATATTTTTCGATAGAATATTCATCAGCCACTAATGCGTTTGAATTTTTATTTTTCAAATCTCCTCTAATTTTTTCTAAATTAGCCACGATTTTTTTCACTGATTGATTTTTATTTTCCAAATCATCATCCAGCTCTGATTCTCTTTTTCTGAAAAGCACTAATTCAAAATTATCAAAAAAATAAACTGTTGAAATTGAACCAATCAATCCAATAATAAAAGCTAATAGCACATTAAGTAAAATATTTGGAGTAGCTGGTTGTTCTGAGGTTATTGGGCCATCAATAATTTTAATTTTAACACTGTCTCCTCCTCCGTGATATTTGTCGCCTCGAACATTCAATCCCCAAGCAATTGACTCAGCAATTTTCTCTGCTTCAGCTCTTGATTTATCAAGAACAGTAATCGTTAAAATCCCTGTATTATTCTCTTTATCAACATCCACTGTTTTTTTCCAAATCTTCATTCTTTTTTCGGAAGAATAGAAAAAATTCTTTTTTATTTCAAAAGGCGCATCTAGCATATCCTGAATAAAAGACTCAGTAAAAACTACATTAACAATAATGTTGCTTAGATACTCAGCCGATTTAGCTGCCGAAAAAGCATCCACATTTTCTGATTTGTGGTTTTGAATAATGATCATCTTAATTTGCGAACTATACCGAGCTGGTATAAAAATTGAAATAGAAAAAGCAATCGCCACAACCATAAAAATTAATATTGCCACCGTTTGCCATTTTTTCTTGATTTTTAAAATAATATCTTTCATATATAAAATCCGATAATTAGTTAGTAATTTATTTGATAGTTACAAATATCTTTTGATACCCTTTGATATAGTCCGCTTCCAATTTAGAATTTTTTAACAAAACTGGAGTTATTTTTTCCATAAAATAATTCTTAATTTTTACTCTAACTTTACTTTTTCCTTTGTATATTTCTTGAAATTTAAGCTTAGAAATATAATCTTGAAATCCATAAAATAAAGCTATTAAAAAACCATACTTACCATCCAAAAAACCTAATTTAAAAAAATACATCCATAAAAATCTAATTAAAGAGGTTCCGGGAACAAAAAACCAATAATCCTTTATGACTGATTTGAAATAATAAAAATTAGTAAAAAATTCCTTCCAATTAATCTCTATTATTTCTCTTTCTACGACTTTTAACATATATTCTGCTTGGTGTGTACTATAACGCTCAAATCTTTTAAAAAATTGCACAAAATTTCTATCACTAAAATGCAATAAATCACCTTGTTTAGGTTTGATATTTTTGATTTGTTTCCTTTTTAAAACTATATGTTCATGAATATCTCTCTTCTCATAACGACAACTTTTCTTAAAAAGACGTATATTATATAAAGGATAACGCCCACCCCATTTTAAAAATTTTCCAAAGAAAAAATGTTTTCGTGCAATTCCGTAACCATCATAATTATTAATACCCTTATTTTTTAACATAGACTGAATTGTATTCTTTAATTTTTCAGTAACTATTTCATCACTGTCAAGAATCACTACCCAGTTATATTTAGCTTTGGGAATAGTCCAATTTTTTTGTTCAGCCCAATTTTTCATTTCTCGTCCAAAATAAACTAAATTCCATTTTCTAGCTATTTTGTTAATTTTATTAGAGCAAGAAGAATCCACTAAAATAATCTCATCAGCCCATAAAACCGACTTAATTGCTCCTTCAACTATGCTCAAGTCTTTATCCCACGTTGGAATAATTACTGAAAGTTTTTCTCTCATAAATACTATTAATAAAAGCTAACTCAATTTAACTGATTATTTTAACACAAATACAAAATTTGTCAATACCATTTTGTAATTTAAAGATTCTAAACTAAATGCACCACTAATATGATAAAATAATCCTTAATCATAATTAGTATGTATATGTCAAATGAATTAACTTTTTTTGAGAGAGAGAAACTTTAATACTGGCTAAGAACTAGTT
>Ga0209633_10000774_pt1 | contig 35451 bp, 29 predicted proteins | sample Cruoilmetagenom1_FD_187290 | JGI IMG/M metagenome (GOLD analysis project Ga0209633, IMG submission 187290) | Oil polluted marine microbial communities from Coal Oil Point, Santa Barbara, California, USA - Sample 1 (SPAdes) (version 2) | ecosystem: Environmental > Aquatic > Marine > Oil seeps ...
GTAATGATCGGAATATCGCGCAAGCGACAAACTTCAAAAAGCTTGAGCGTCTGCGCCTCAATTCCCTTGGCAGCGTCAATCACCATAATCGCACTATCGACCGCCGTTAGTGTCCGGTAGGTGTCCTCAGAGAAATCCTCATGGCCTGGCGTATCGAGGAGATTAAAAACGTGGTTTTTATATTCAAACGTCATCACCGAGCTTGTCACCGAGATGCCGCGTTCCTGCTCGATTTTCATCCAGTCCGAACGCGCACGCCGACGGTTGCCCTGCGCCTTGACCTGTCCGGCGAGGTGAATGGCACCACCCATATGCAGGAGCTTTTCGGTAAGCGTCGTCTTACCCGCATCCGGATGCGAAATAATCGCAAATGTGCGCCGCCGCTCAAAATCTGCTGTCATAATTTATTCCCGGGGTTTTGAAATTTAACCCAATGTCCTATCTGATTTCACTTGGCAAATCATTAATCCTGCACAGTATTCGCCGTGATAAATCCCCCGATTTCATCCCGCACCGCCTGGACCTCCTCATCCGCGTAAGCCACCATATCGCCGACACCCCAAACCGGCCCGGGCCACGCCGCATCCCCCGCATTGCGCCCGATAACATGCACATGCAGCTGTGGCACCATATTACCGAGCATGGCAACATTGAGTTTTTCAGGCGCATAAAGCGATTTGAGCGCGATAGACATAAAGGAAATCTCAGAAACCAATTGCGCCTGATCACTTAATTCAAGATCAACAAACTCAACCAGCGCGTCGCGTCGCGGAACAAGCAAAAACCACTTATACCGCGCGTCATTCATCAACCGCACTTCCGACAATGGAAACTGCGCCATACCATGGCTGTCAGCAACCAGCCGTTCATCAACCTGAAAATCCATAATCCAATTCCCTTTAACTGCCCTCAACGGCTTCACGCAATTCCTCAAGCTCCAGCCATCTCTCTTCGCAATCCTCAAGCGACGTCTCGGCCTGAGCCAACCCATCAATCACTTTTTGAAATCCATCAGGATCGCGGCTGAAAAAATCTGCCTCATCAAGCTTATTCTTGAAACCTTCAATTTTGCTCTGAAGCGCCGCCATCTCAATCGGCAACTGCTCAAGCGCAAACTTATCTTTATATGAAAGCTTGCCTCCGGCCCCCCCGGTATTTTTCACTTCAGCTGATTGTTCTGAGCTCCTGTTCTTATCCTTTCCGCGCCGCGCTTTCTTTTCGGCTTTCGCACTTGAGCCCTGTTGCGCGCGCATATCCGTATAACCGCCCGCATAAGACGTCCACTGACCATCACCCTCAGAAACGACCACAGATGTTACCACCCGGTCGATAAAATCACGGTCATGGCTGACCAGTAGCACCGTTCCCGAATAATCGCTCAAAAGTTCCTGCAAAAGATCCAGCGTTTCAAGGTCAAGGTCATTGGTCGGCTCATCAAGCACGAGCATATTGGATGGTCGCGCAAAAGCCCGCGCCAGCATCAAACGACCACGCTCGCCGCCCGACAACCGCTCAATCGGCGTATTCGCCTGTTCAGGCGTAAACAAAAAATCCTTCATATAACCAATCACATGACGGGTCTTGTCGCCGATTGCGACCTGATCGCTCCCGCCCCCCGTAAGCGCATCCTTGAGCGTCGTTGCCGGGGTGAGTTCATCCCGTTTTTGATCAAGCGTTATGAGCTCAAGCTGGGTGCCGCGCCTGATACTGCCCGCGTCAGGTTCATAATCTCCGGTGATGAGTTTCAGAAGCGTCGTCTTGCCCGAGCCGTTTGGTCCAACAATACCAATCCGGTCTTTACGCGTAATTTTAAGCGAAAGGTCGCTAATAATCGGCGGCCCATCCCAGACCTTCGAAACGCCTTTCATCTCAACCACAAGCTTGCCGGAGTTTTGCGCCTCCACAACCGTCATCGACACATTCTGGCTCGCACGTCTTGAACGTTCCGCCATTTTTTGCCGCTCTTCGCGAAGCCCATACAAATCAGAAAGGCGTTTTTGATTGCGCTTCCGGCGCCCCGACACCCCATGAACCAACCAATGATTTTCGCGCACAAGTTTGCGGTCAAGCTTGTGCCGGTCGGTTTCTTCCTGCTCCAGAAGATCATCCCGCCAGGCTTCAAACTCAGAAAATCCCTGATCTAGCTCGCGTGTAAATCCCCGGTCAATCCAGACAACACGGTTAGAAAGGTTGCTCAGGAACCGCCTGTCATGGCTGATGATCACCAGGGCCGAGCGAAGCCCCGAAAGCTCCTTCTCAAGCCATTCAATCGCCGGCAAGTCGAGATGATTGGTCGGCTCATCAAGCATTAGAATGTCGGGTTCCGCAGCTAGTGCGCGCACAATCGCCGCGCGCCGCGCCTCCCCCCCCGAAAGGTTATCCGTCGGCAATGAGCCATCAAGCCCAAGTTCCGACAGAAGCTGCGTCACCCGGTACTCATCCCCCTCCGAGCCTAGATCCGACACCGCATAATCAAACACGCTCGCATAGGAGCTAAGATCAGGCTCCTGCTCCAGATAGCGCATGGTGACACCAGGTTTGATGAAGCGCTTGCCACTATCTGGCTCAACCAGCCCTGCAGCAATTTTCAAAAGCGTCGACTTGCCTGAACCGTTGCGCCCAACAAGGCATAGCCGGTCCCGCTCTGCAACGGTAAACTCCGCCCCTTCAAAAAGCGGCGTGCCCCCGAATGTGAGCTCAATTTCCTGCAATGTCAGTAATGGCGGCGCCATAGCGTTCTTTCTTCAACCTTTTCAATTAGGAGCGACGTAATCTCCCTCCCATTATTCACAATTCGATTTCCCTGCGAAGACAGGGATCCAGGCAATCCTCGGCGAATACGACATTTCAAGTGGATTAAACCAGCGCCTGACACATCTGTCTCACAGCCCCGGGCGGGGTATCACTACCCCTCCTGCACAGTTCATGTTTACATCAACGTTGATATGAACATCGTGGACGGGGTTGGGAAACCCCGTCCAGCAAATGCTAAAATGCCCAGCTAGCCTGATTAGTCAGGGCACAAGTGCCTCAGTCCTCAAACGGGTCCTGCACAAGGATCGTATCGTCACGCTCCGGGCTGGTGGAAAGAAGGGCGACCGGCGTCTCAATCAGCTCCTCAATGCGTTTCACATATTTCACGCATGCGGCAGGAAGCTCGGCCCATGACCGCGCACCTTCCGTGGACTCTGACCAGCCCTCAAGCGTTTCATAAATTGGAACCACCCGCGCCTGCGCACCTTCGGCAGCAGGGAGATGGTCAACGCGCGCACCGTCAAGCTCATAACCAACACAAACCTTGAGCTCTTCAAAACCATCGAGAACATCGAGCTTTGTGAGCGCGATACCGTTAATTCCAGCAACCTTGATCGTCTGGCGCACAAGTGCCGCATCAAACCAGCCGCAGCGTCGTTGCCGCCCCGTGACCGTACCAAACTCATGACCGCGTTCACCAAGCCGCTGACCGACTGCGTCTTCAAGTTCCGTTGGAAATGGCCCCATGCCGACACGGGTTGTATAAGCCTTGGTGATTCCAAGTACATACTCAATCGCACCAGGTCCGATGCCCGATCCGGTCGCCGCCTGCGCACCAACAGTATTCGATGATGTCACATAAGGGTAAGTACCATGATCAATATCGAGAAGCGCGCCCTGCGCTCCTTCAAAGAGAATGCGTTGACCTTCGCGCCGCGCACTGTCGAGAAGCAACCAGACCGGTGCCACAAATGGCGTGATCTTTGGCGCAATTTCCGCCACCACTTTATAGAGCGCATCACCGTCAACCTCAGGTTCATTCATGCCGCGCCGAAGTGCGTTATGATGTACCAGTGCACGGTCGATTTTCGCGCGCAGACTATCGAGGTTATTGAGATCCATCGCCCGGATCGAACGCCGCCCAACCTTGTCTTCATAAGCCGGGCCGATACCGCGTCCCGTCGTGCCTATCTTGCCCTTGCCGGCTGCCGCCTCGCGCAAATTATCGAGCTCCGAATGGATAGGCAGAATAAGTGTTGTGTTCTCGGCTATTTTGAGATTGTCATGATTGACCTCAACACCCTTTTCACCGAGCGTCTCAATCTCTTTCAGGAGCGCCCATGGATCAAGCACCACACCATTTCCAATAACCGACAATTTACCCCCGCGCACAATTCCCGAAGGCAGCGCTGAAAGCTTGTAAGTCACCCCGTCAATAACCAGCGTATGGCCGGCATTATGCCCACCCTGAAAACGCACCACGACATCGGCACGCTCTGAAAGCCAGTCAACGATTTTTCCCTTGCCCTCGTCCCCCCATTGGGAACCGACAACGACCACATTGGCCATGAACCTCATCCTTCACATAAAAGCAGCCCCGCACATATTTGGGGGCCAAAGATTTTGCCACAAACGAAAAAATGGCTGTCTCAATCCGTTTATACCTGATTCACCATCTCCCCGACCCTGAATACCCATAATTACCATTCCATCAGGTGGTCAGGGTGGGGGAGATCAAAGTCGGGCCCAAAAAAGAAGCTAGAGTAATTTCTAATCGAATGGAATTACTCTAGCGGGGGCCTAACGCCAGACTTATAACGCAATTTTCAGCATTTTCCACCCACGATTTTTTCATCCACAAACCCTTATTTACAAGTATAAAGGCGCGCACACTCTATTCACGCAAGTTCATTATTCGAAACAAAGCAAATGCGCGCCATTACAGCCAAAATTTACGACAACGCCTATATCCTGATGACGCTCACTGCACTCTTCTGGGGCGGCAATTTCGTGCTTGGCCGCGGCATTGCCGATCACATCCCCCCCATTGCGCTCTCCTGCCTGAGATGGAGTTTTGCCACCCTCATTTTCGCTCCCTTTGCAATTAAACAAACGCGCAAAGACTGGCCCAAGATAAAGAAAAACTGGCCGATCATTACGTTTTTAGGAATAATCGGTGGCGGCACTTTTAACACCATGACCTATATAGGTCTCGGCCATACCACAGCACTTAATGCCCTTATCATCCAGTCATCCGGTCCGGTCCTGATTGCAATTGCCGCATACCTTGTCTTCTCTGACCGCATGACGCCAAGCCAACTCCTCGGTGTCGCCATTTCCCTCACCGGCGTCCTCTGGGTGATTTCCAGCGGAGATTTTGAAAAACTGAAAGCGCTGACACTCAATCCCGGCGATTTGATCATCTTTTTCGCATTCGGCACCTGGGCAATTTACACCATCTATTTGCGCAAACGCCCTGATATCCACTGGACGAGCTTCATTCTGATGCTGAGCATCATCGCGAGCCTCATCAACATTCCCCTCTGGGCGTTTGAGCATGTCACCATGCGCCAGATCCAGCTCACCATGACGACCTTTCTATCGGTTGCCTATGTCGCCATCTTCCCCAGCGTGCTCGCGTTCATATTCTTCAACAGAAGCGTTGAACTTATCGGCGCAAACCGCACCAGCGTCTTCATGCATCTCGTGCCGCTATTCGGCACCGGGCTGGCAATCCTGCTCCTCGGTGAAAAACTGATGGCCTATCACCTGATCGGCTTTGCGCTGATTATAACCGGTGTCTTCTTCGCAGCCAGGAAGGCTTGATCCTCAGTTGCATGTCGAGTTACGTCCGTGAAAACGCGTCGCCAACCAGCCCCCTCATAGGTTGTTTTCGCCGCCACACACACGACTTCCTCGCGCAGGCGAGGACCCAAGCAACCACCCTCAAGGGGTGACCTCTCCAATTCTTTGTACGCTCAAATTCATCGACTTGTCTGGATCCCGGGCCAAGCCCGGGAAATCGGAGTGAGAGCAGAGCTGTGGTGGGTGTGACACCGTCTCAAAAGATAAAGCATCACCCTGACATCAGGCATAATCTGCACGCCCCCCTACCGATATGGCCGCGGCGCGCCAGGCACTTCCCTGATCTTCCGGTCCTTCGGCCAGCTCAGCGAATAACCAAACAAAATTTCGCGCGCTTTTCCAGGTTTGAGGTTGATATCCCATGCCTGAATGCCGGATTTGTCATCAATATTAATCCGGCTCGGTTTCGTTGCACCATTTAATGGTTTGATCACAATATCTTCATGGCCCGACACAGGAATGCGCTCCATGATCTCAATTTTAATCGGAAATTTATGCAGATTATTCAGCGTAGTTTTATATTTGCGCTCATCATTATTGGACGTATTTATAAAACCCGTCTCACTGCGCTTTTTAGAGAGAACCGAAAATTTGATACGAATACCGTCATCGGCACCAAATCCGAGTTCATGTTTTTCCCCACCCGTAAGCAGTGGCAGATGACCGTTGCCAACAAATGTCCCATCTCGGAAAAGTGCAACCCGCCCGCCAAGCACAGAAATGCCCGCCTCAAGCTTCATCTTGCCGTAAAGATAGGCCTTCGCCTGATGACTGGGCACGGCGCGCGCAACAAGCTCCGACTTCATATCAAGCTCATCTATCTGCACCTGTTTGGAATCGCCCTCACTTGGAATACTCTGAGCTCCTGCAATCTCATAGATCGCCTGAAATGGTGCTTGAATAACCCTTGCCTGCCTGGTTCTCATCTTCATACGGCGTCCACTGAGAATTCCCCCCACAGCCGGAGCAGCCTGGGGCTTCATCGCCGCCGAACTGTCTGCAATTCCCTCAGCTTCATCGCGGCTTTCCAAATATACCGTTTTCTTCGGGCTCGGTCGCGGTTTCGGCACAAGCACAACCCGAACCGGATGAAGCACCGGTGCCGATGTCCCTTGCGTCGGTCGCGTCGTCGACAATGAAAGTTTCACTCCATCCCAGTTCTCGCCGCTCGATTGTGTAATCCGCGCCCGACGAATGAGTTTGAGATCAGATACACCACCACCCTCATCGGTTTTTAACCGCGCCTCATATAATGGCGACCAGGACGCCCGGTTGATCTGATATTTAATTGTGAAATTGGCTGCACCCGCTCCTTTTGATCGCACACGAATGGCCAACCGTGTCCGTCTCTCCTGCTTTGATGCAGTCTCGGCGAGCTTCTTTTTAAGCTCAATAATGTTTTTGTCGAGCGCGCGTTGTTTAAGCCGTGTCTCAATAATTACCGCCTGGGCCTCAGACATTTTTGCCCCGATGACATTAAAGATATTGCCCCAGTCAGCCCCACCCATGAGCGCACTGCTATCACCTTTTACGGGACGCATCGGCAGCTCGGCCAGATTTGTAATCAATCGTTTCTGGGCATCCGCCGTCTCGATCAAGCCATCCAGAACACGCCGGTCATCGCCAAGCTTTTCAATCTGCTCTTCAATTAATTTACGCGGCGCAGAATTATCCGCCCCGACATACATCACCTTCACGTCCAAAGAGCCAATTTCAACGCCAGCATCTGACCGCCCCTCAACCCGCAATGAATTGGCCCTGACACCGAGCGGCAGATCATCAAGCAACACGACATGGTCACCCGCACTTAAAACTGCATTGGCCTCCCGCGTCACATTCGCACCTGATGGAAACACGGTGACAGCATCAATCCGCGAAGCAGCCGAGATATCCGCAGCTGATGTCAGGGACGTTGAAGCAAGCAATAGAGAAATCGAAAAAGCCAGTGAACGCATGAACTAAACTCCCGCAAAAAATTTCAAAAATAATTATTCCGCCCACATCATGACCGAACTTGGGCATTCCGAGCATATTCAGCAAAAGTGGGAACCGGTTTTGCAACGGGTTGCTGGTTCGAAGATGCGAAAACAAAAAAATAGTAGCGTGCAAGCCCAGTTCTACACGGCCTAAATGCGATCCTGTTGTAAATAAGCCCAGGCGTAAAAAAAAACGGGCCCCGCAACGGGGCCCGCTTCAATACCCATAAAATCCGGGTCAAAAAAATCAAACTAGTTTGTTAAAATGTAAGCTTCTTCGCTTTTTCGACATGCGGAAGGCTTTGAACTGCATCAATTGTTTCATCAGTGATCGCCGCATCAACACCAACAAGCGCGATTGCACGCTCCCCTTCACCTTCACGGCCAAGGTTAAACGTCGCAATATTAACGCCCGCATCACCCAGCGTCGTACCAAGTGCACCAATAAAGCCAGGCTTATCGGAGTTCTCCGTATAAAGCATATGCGGGCAGAGCTCGGCTTCCATATTGATACCGCGGATCTGAATGAGGCGCGGCTTGCCATCAGAAAACACTGTTCCCGCAACCGAACGTTCCTGACGATCAGAAACAATAGTCAGGCGCATATAACTCTCATATGCACCTTCCTGCCCGCGCGTGGTTTCCTCCAGGCTGATACCACGGTCTTTCGCCATAACAACGGCCGATACCATATTGACGTCTGAGAGAAGCGGCTTGAGCACACCCGCCAGAGCTGCGGATGTCAGCGCGCGCGTGTTTACTTCCGCCACCTCACCTGCATATTCGATCTTGATAGCCTTCAGACCAGACTCTGTAATCTGACCGGCAAAAGAGCCAACCTGCTCTGCCAATTCCACATATGGCTTGAGACGAGGAGCTTCCTCGGCTGAGATCGAAGGGAAATTAAGCGCGTTGGTGATCGCACCGGTTAAAAGATAATCGGATAATTGCTCGGCCACCTGTATTGCAACATTTTCCTGAGCCTCGGTTGTTGAGGCACCAAGATGCGGCGTACAAATCACATTATCCATGCCAAATAGCGCATTATCCTTAGCCGGTTCATTTTCGAACACGTCCAGAGCAGCGCCCGCAACCTGACCACTTTCCAGCGCATCTTTAAGGTCGGCTTCAACGATCAATCCACCACGCGCACAATTTATAATGCGCACGCCTTTTTTCATCTTCGCCATTGCAGCCGCATCGATCATATTTGCGGTTTTCTCAGTCTTTGGCGTATGCAGCGTGATGAAATCAGCGCGTTTATAAAGCGTGTCGAGGTCAACTTTCTCAACTCCGATTTCAGCCGCCCGTTCCTCAGACAGGAAGGGGTCAAACGCCACCACTTTCATCCTCAAGCCAAGAGCACGCTCTGCCGCATTGGTGCCGATGTTTCCGCAACCAATGACACCAAGCGTCTTGCCCGTAACCTCAATTCCCATAAAGCGCGATTTCTCCCACTTGCCAGCCTGCGTTGACCGGTCAGCTGAAGGAATATCGCGAGCAAGCGCCATCATCATTGTGATCGCATGTTCCGCCGTCGTGATCGAATTGCCAAAGGGTGTGTTCATGACGATGATACCGCGCCCGGAAGCGGCCGGTATATCAATATTATCAACACCAATTCCAGCCCGACCAATCACTTTGAGATTGTCAGCAGCTGCGATAATTTTATCAGTGGCTTTTGTCGCAGACCTGATAGCAAGTCCGTCATAATCGCCAATTATTTTGCCTAGTTCATCTTTGTCGAGGCCGGTAATAACGTCGACATCAATGCCGCGTTCTTTGAAAATCTTTTCGGCCAGTGGAGACATTTTATCAGATATAAGTACACGTGGTGCCATCACAAGCATCCTCCGGTTAAAGTAAACTGGTTTGGGCCAATTTCAATCGGCCAAAAAATGAATTTGAATTTTTGCTAAAGCGACTAGCTAAGCTCGGACTTGGCCGTATTAAATGCCCAGTCAAGCCACGGCATCAATGCCACCAAATCGCTCGCCTCAACTGTCGATCCCGCCCAAATACGCAGACCCGGAGGTGCTGCAGCATAAGATCCGATGTCGTAAGCCACGCCTTCGGCGTCCAGAAGTGCCACTAATGACTTGGCAAAAGCCGCCTGCCCGTCACTATCGAGCCCGACGATATCGGCGTCCACAACCTTAAGGCACACACCGGTATTTGATCTGAATGCAGGGTCACTGCCTAAAAAATCAATCCAGTCAGTTTTTGCCACCCAATCATTGATAACGGCCGTATTTTTGTCAGCCCGGTCGCGCATGCCCTGAGCACCACCAATGCTCTCCGCCCATGCCAATCCAGAAAGATAATCCTCAACACAAAGCATGGAAGGCGTATTGATTGTGGCACCCGCAAAAATACCTTTGTTGAGCTTGTCGCCTTTGGTCATCCGGAATAATTTCGGAACCGGCCATGCAGGCGTATAGCTTTCCAAACGTTCAACCGCGCGTGGCGAAAGAATAAGAATGCCGTGCTGAGCCTCGCCACCCATGACTTTCTGCCATGAAAAAGTAACAACATCCAGTTTCGACCAATCAATATCCTGCGCAAATACTGCAGAAGTGGCATCGCAAAGCGTTAACCCTTCCCGGTCACCGTCAATCCAGTCGCCATTGGGAACCCGCACGCCAGATGTTGTGCCATTCCAGGTGAAAACAACATCACGCGAAAAGTCGATCGCGGACAAATCAGGCAATTCACCAAAATCGCCAATGAATTTCCGAACATCGTCGATTTTTAGTTGCTTGAATATATCGGTAACCCAGTCGCCACCAAAGCTTTCCCACGCCATTACATCGACACCGCGCGCACCGAGCATGGACCACATAGACGCCTCAAAAGCGCCAGTGTCTGAGGCTGGCATGATACCAACAATATAATCGTCGGGAAGACCTAAAAACTCGTGTGTCTTGTCGATAGCGAGCTTGAGACGCGCTTTACCGATCTTCGACCGATGAGACCTGCCAAGAACCGCATTTTCTAATTTGTTAAGAGACCAACCAGGGTGCTTTGTACACGGACCGGATGAAAAGTTTGGATTTGCCGGACGTGTATCCGGTTTAGTCATATTTGCCATAATAGCTACCCTCACAGATAGTTGCCTCTCGTTGGGGAGAGGTGTCCCACCACCGTGATTAAAGACCATGTATATACGAGTCAACACTTATAGCGGCGCAACACAGACCAACTCGTCAACAATTAGTCGAAGGGTGAGAAATGCGGGACAGACAAACAAAAAATGGCGGGCCTGAACCCGCCATTCTAAAATTTATAAAACGTCTCTGCTTAAGATAAATCCAGCCGCAGAAGAAAATAATACCTTACCAGATATCCTGGCGGAAACCGATACGGAACTGATGAACCTCAATATCGTCAACTTTAATCGAACCGCCATTGACCGGCACACGCGGCGGCACAGGAAGCACATTAACATCAACGGTTGTATCGTTAATGGCACCTGACTGAGCGCTTCCCAGATCAAGATAACGATAACTTGCATCAAGACGGAAACCTGTAGTGATCTGGTAAGATGCACCAGCCATCAAGGCCCAGGCAAAATTTGTCTCCGAGGCGCCATCAATCGCACCGGTCAAACCCCTAGCGTAAGTTGTGCCCGCCGCATTACCAGCACCGGTTTCATTGTAGGCAACACCGAGGCCAACACCGACATATGGCGAAAACTTACCATGCATATTGAAATCATAGTAGAGATTGGCAAGAGCCACTGTGCTATGAAGGTCAAACGTCCGTTTTCCGCCGCCCACTGGGGCTGTTGCGTCAAGGTTCTCACCCTCGATTTCCGTATCGGCCAGATAATCAACCGTGATATCGCCACGGAACCTGGGTGTAAAATAATATCCGATACCGCCGCCAACAGACCATGAGTCGTCAATATCGGAATCTGTCAGACTATATTGCCTGTCTTCAACAAGCCCCACGCCATCATGCGCACCATAAGTAACATCACCGCGAATATACCACGCAGTCGTTTGCGGAATTGGCATTGGAGCCGGGACCATAACCGCATCAGATACGGTGTCCTTCATGCTGCCTTCAACCTCATAAACGCCACCGGCCTGGGCTTGCACGGATGTCAGCGCCAATAAAGCTGCACCGGTAAAAAATGAAATTCCATATCTATTCATAACTGTCCCCTCAGATGAGCAGGCTGCATCTTGCACCCGCCAATGAACTGCAAATCAGTTGAGTGTTTCAAATTGGGACTATGGTTTAGAAACTTTAAAAGAGAATTAAGCAAAGATTACCGGAAGGTTAATTCTCACAATAAATGAGGGCCCTGGCAGTGATTGCCGGGGCCCATGCAAGGATCATTCAAAATAAATTATCTGAATATAAAAGCTGAACAGCTTTTGCTAAAGCATTTTCAGGAAAAGTGGATACCGGTTTTCCGGTACGAGTGACTTAGTCACAATGCGATAAAACAAAGACTTGAGTGGCATCTTTTGAGCACGTCAAAAGATGAAAGGACCTAGGCTGCAACCTTGCGGAGCGCCTCAACAATATCGCCAACCACGTTATTAACCAGCTTCTCATCATCACCTTCCGCCATAACGCGGATAACCGGCTCCGTACCAGATGGACGAATAACAAGCCGCCCGGTTTTACCAAGTCTGTTTTCGCCATCAGCAATGGCATCACGAACGCGCTTGTTTTTCAACGGAGCGCCCTCGCTATAGCGGACATTCTCAAGAATTTGCGGTAAAGGTTCGAACTGATTACAAACCTCGCTCACCGGCTTGCCGCTAGCAACGACACACGCTAAAATTTGTAAAGCCGACACCAGGCCATCACCCGTTGTTGTGAAATCAGACAACACGATATGGCCGGATTGCTCGCCCCCAAGATTGAAACCGTGTTTGCGCATATGTTCAACAACATAACGGTCGCCAACCGGCGTCCGCGCCAAAGTTAATCCCATGCTGTCAAGATGCCGCTCCAGGCCGAGGTTAGACATGATCGTGGCGACCACCCCACCAGCAGTCAGCATATCGCGGTCATTCCATGACCTGGCAATCGCCGCCATGATCTGGTCCCCGTCGATAATGCGCCCGTTTTCATCCGCAATCATCACCCGGTCTGCATCACCATCAAGCGCAATTCCGATATCGGCACGCACTTCTTTAACTTTTTCGCACAAAGTTTTTGGTGAAGTTGACCCACAATCCTTGTTGATATTCGTGCCGTCAGGATCAACGCCTACAGAAATGACCTCGGCACCAAGTTCCCATAGCGCCAGCGGGGCGACCTTGTATCCCGCACCATTTGCACAATCAATAACGACCCGCAAACCGCTCAATTTCAGATTGCGCGGCAACGTTCTTTTTGCAAATTCAATGTACCGTTCGCGCGCACTCTCCACTCTCACTGCGCGCCCGATCATATCGGCATCCACCAGCAGAGAATTTACGTCACCATCCATCAATTCTTCGACTCTGGTCTCCATCTCATCTGATAATTTATAACCATCCGGACCAAAGAATTTTATACCGTTATCATAATAAGGATTATGAGACGCCGAAATCATAACACCAAGGTCAGCACGCATCGAACGCGTTAACATCGCAACAGCCGGTGTCGGTAACGGCCCAACCTGAAAGACTTCCATTCCCACAGCAGTGAAACCCGAGACCATCGCAGATTCGATCATATAACCCGACAGCCGGGTATCCTTGCCGATCAAAACCCGGTGACGACGCTCGCCATTGGTAAAAATATTACCAGCAGCCATGCCGACCCGCATCGCAACGTCCGAAGTCATTGGATGACTATTAGCCAAACCACGAATACCATCGGTTCCAAAATATTTTCGCGACATTTCCAAATTTCCCCTGTTAGTTTAGCGCGTGCACCATTTTACTTGCGTGCCTGGCACAAGAAGTACATTGCATAAAGTGCGCCAATTTCCATGATTATTATGCCTATTATGCACAATCAGCTCGCATAACAGCTCTCACAAAATATATTATTAAATTACAGGCTCCACCCACAAAAAGACAGCACGGTGCCCCAGAATCTAAAAACCTGCTTAACGCAATCAGCCAGATTAATTGTTAAAGATTGCCCGCCACATCTCAAGCGCCTGCCGGGTCTCCGCAACATCATGGACCCGAACTATCTGTACCCCTTGAGAAACCGCCGCTTGCACCGCAGCCAGCGATCCTGGCAATCGCTTATCAGCATCTTTGATACGGGTAACCTCGCCAACAAACTTCTTTCGCGATGCCCCGAGCAATATAGGTACCCCGAGACCGTGAAAAAGACTTATCCCGCCAATCAGCTCAAGATTATGACCAACCGTTTTTCCAAATCCTATCCCCGGGTCGACCATCAAGCGGGACCGCGCAATTCCAGCGTCAATGCACGCTGCAATCCGCCCCTCAAGGTAATCAAACACATCGAGTAAAACATGCTCGTATTCCGGCTTGTCCTGCATAGTCTGCGGCGTGCCCTGGGCGTGCATCAATATTATTGGCAAGCCGGTTTTGGCGGCGGTTTCTATGGCAGCAGCATCGTGGCTAAGGGCCGATACATCATTGATGATATCGGCACCGGCATCCCAAGCCTCAAGCATAACCCCTGACTTACGCGTATCAATGGAAATCCGCGCATCCACCCGGCCCGCCAACCCCTCAATTACCGGAATGACACGCTTGAGTTCTTCATCCAGCGAAACAATATCCGCATTGGGGCGGGTCGACTCAGCACCAATATCAATAATATCCGCACCCTCGTCTTCAAGCCGAAGCGCATGAGCAATAGCCGCCTGCGCATCAAGAAACCTGCCACCATCAGAAAAGCTGTCAGGCGTAACGTTTACTATTCCCATAATTATCGGTCGGTCAAACCCAAGCCCGCAAATGCGCGAACGCGGATCCGATATACGTTCGAGAACTTCAGAAACTTCCGAGCCATCAACCCCAAAATCCTTTTCCCACAACTCACTCAGCCCGCAAGTCCGGCGTTGCAACTGTCCATCGCCCACGCGTTCATATATTTCAACCGCCGTGTAATACAGTGAGCCATCCCCGGTTAGCGGCAAACCGCCAAAAAAGCTTTCCTCTTCTCCAAGGCTGGGCGACTGAATTATGCCGGTCGGTCGTATATAGGTTCTGGGTGTCATGAGTTCCTACAATCTGCATCAGCAAACAATGGAAATAAAAAAGGGCCACAGATGAAATATCTGTAGCCCCTCAATAATCTATAAACCAGGTCTCGACTAGGTCGGTTGTGGCTCCAAGCCACCCGTCCCATCTTCACTCTTCGGTGCGGTACCCGTTGGCGGAATAGCCGATGAACTCGGACCACTAGGCAGTCCAGAATCGTCATCACGCACCGGCGCATTACCCTTCAGGAGCTCGTCGATTTCTTTACCCGACAGAGTTTCATATTCAAGAAGACCTTTGCCGATAATATGCAACTGGTCGACATGCTCTTCAAGAATTTTCCGAGCAAGGTCATAGCCCTCGTCAACAATCCTGTGGACTTCTGAATCCACCAGCTTCAAGGTTTCCTCAGACATGTTTTGCGTTTGAGAAACCGAATGACCAAGAAACACTTCTTGCTGATTGTCGCCGTAAGCCAAAGGACCAAGCTTGTCGGACATGCCGTACTGGGTCACCATAGCTTTCGCTAGATTTGTCACCATCTGAATATCTGACGATGCACCCGACGTTACTTTATCATAACCGAATATGAGTTCTTCCGCGACACGACCACCCATGCCAACAGCAATGTCGGCATTCATCTTGGCGCGTGTCATAGAAAGCTGATCACGTTCCGGCAACCGCATCACCATACCCAGCGCACGACCGCGTGGAATAATGGTCGCCTTATGAATAGGATCAGATGCTTCCTGATGCACAGCAACCAGCGCGTGACCACCCTCATGATAAGCAGTGAGTTTACGTTCCTCCTCCGACATAACCATATTACGGCGCTCTGCACCCATCATGATCTTGTCTTTAGCATCCTCAAATTCCTGATGCGTAACCATGCGTTTTGAACGACGCGCCGCCAAAAGAGCCGCCTCATTCACAAGGTTGGCGAGATCAGCACCTGAGAAACCAGGCGTACCACGGGCAACAACCCGAAGGTCAACGTCAGGAGCAAGTGGAACATTCACAGCATGAACCTGCAAAATCTTCGTGCGGCCCATAATATCAGGATTAGGCACAGTGATCTGGCGGTCAAAACGTCCAGGACGCAGCAGCGCTGGATCGAGCACGTCAGGACGGTTGGTTGCGGCAATCAAAATGACGCCTTCATTGTCCTGAAAACCATCCATCTCGACAAGCAGCTGATTGAGCGTTTGCTCGCGCTCGTCATTGCCACCACCAAGGCCTGCACCACGATGTCGTCCAACAGCGTCAATCTCATCAATAAAGATGATGCATGGAGCGTTTTTCTTGGCCTGTTCAAACATGTCCCGGACCCGGCTTGCACCAACACCGACAAACATCTCAACAAAGTCCGAACCAGAAATTGTGAAAAACGGCACATTGGCTTCACCCGCAACCGCACGCGCAAGCAGCGTTTTACCAGTACCCGGAGGGCCAACAAGCAGCGCGCCACGCGGAATCTTTCCGCCAAGACGTTGATATTTTCCAGGATCGCGCAGGAACTCAACAATCTCCTGCAAATCTTCCTTGGCTTCATCAACACCCGCAACATCTTCAAACGTCTTGCGTCCGTGCTCTTCCGTCAGCATTTTTGCCTTTGATTTACCAAAGCCCATGGCACCACGGCCACCACCGCCTTGCATTTGACGCATGAGATAAATCCATACGGCAATCAAAAGAAGCATTGGAAACCATGAAAGCAAAACGCCGAAGAGAGATGGCGAATTTTCTTCAGATGGTTTCGCCGAAATGCGCACACCTGTCGCCTGCAATTTGCTGACAAGTTGTGGATCATCTGGCGCGTAGGTCTGGAAACCACGATTATCGCGGTAATGACCCGTAATCTTTTTACCGGCGATTGTCACATCGCGGACATTGCCTTTTTCGACTTCAGCCCAGAATTCGGAATAGCTGGAATCAGCATAACGCGCATCACGCGCCGTCGACTGGAAAAGATTGAATACTGCAATCAGCAGTAATCCAACAACGATCCAAATCGCAAAATTTCTAAAATTGGCATTCATATCCACACCTTGTGATTAATAGCCTCAGAGCACACCAAATTGTTCTGAAAAGCCTCCCAGACGACGAAGCGCCGCCCATATCATATTACCCCATTGTTGCTAAAGATAGGCATCTGCAATCTATTTGCCAAGCCGTACCAGGTGGAAAACCCGGCAATAATTCCCAAAACCGGGTGTCATTTCGTCACAGGCGCCGAATATTTGGGTCATTTGTGCCCCTTTGGCACAATTATCCCGCACTAATATTTCCCGAAATGAATTCAACCACCGCCAACCGCGCGGACAAATCAGCAACGACCTCTTCACCAGAATCCGGTTTGACGGGCGCATCAGGAGTTACAACCAAACTGGTCGCCTCATCACTCCAATAGTCGAGATGAGGTACGCCCACAATCAAATCTCGTTTTTTAAAGGCCGGCAATGCCAATAATGCCTCTCTCGGCATATCACTCATTTTCCACTCCCTCTTTCTCAAAAAGTGAACACCTTCTTCACCCAGCGCACCAATAGTAAGGTCGCTCCCCGCAGCAATATCTGGCGCCAGCGAAACCCAAAAACGTTTATCCCACATAAGAGGCTCACGGCCCGGCTTCAGGGGCAGCGTCTCAATGTCGCCCCTATTGGGCTCGCGGAAAATAAAAATGCACCCATCATTATTCCGCCTCCCATCATATCTGACAAGCGCCCCCCCCAGAGAACCTGAATAAGTCTCAGAGGCCCCGGCAGCAAGATCAAGAGCCGTCAGAGCGTTCTCAAGCTTTGAGAGTTGCGGAGCACGCATCCTGCCGCCAAAGCCACCAATCATTTTACTCACGAGCCGCAACCGGATTTCAAATGGCAGCGCAAAAAAACCGACCGCGTCAATCTCGCCATAAGCTCCATCATGACAATTGACCAAATCATCGATGGCGAAGCGTGTTAGCCCGTCAAGTGCTTGACGCGCGCGGATCAGACGAGATGCGCTCCGCGCCAAAGCCCCCTGCGACACCCCCAGCGGCTCAAGAAGTGCCATAACCTTGCGCAGCCTGACACGCTCATAAGAAGAATCCTCATTACTCGGGTCATCAATCCACTGGACATCATTTGCCTCCAGCGAGGCTTTCAGACGGGTTTTCGAAATATCAAGAAAAGGACGGTGCAGCGCGATGCCGTCCCTGAAACTCACAAGGCTCATGCCAGCCAAGCCATCAAGTCCGCTACCACGTGCCAAACGCATCAATAGCGTTTCCGCCTGATCTTCCGCATGATGCGCAACAACCAGTGCCCCGCAATCAGCCTCAAGTGACGCCCCGATCATTAATTCGTAACGTATCCGGCGCGCCGCATCCTGCACCCCCGTCTCAGGCTTACGCCCAAGCCACTGCAAAGTAATATGGTCAAACCCGAGGAGTTGAGCCTGTTCCCCTACCCACTCGGCTTCACTTCTGGATGCAGCTCGTAACCCGTGATCAACCGTCATAACCAGAATATTCGCTATACGCTCCCCACGATCACCCAGTGCCCGTTGCCACCGGGCCAGAAGATGCATCAATGCCATGCTGTCTGCACCACCCGAAACGCCAATGGCAATATTGTCATAAGGCTCAAGCGACGCAAACAATTGCCCCAACTCGCAATCTTCAACGGGGAGGTTCTGATTAAATCTAAAAGGGGTCGGGTCTGTCATACTCGATTACTAAAACAAATTTCACGGCAATGAAATCACCAGCTCCAAGTCAAACCCCCGCGAAATAAGGCAAAAGGCCTTAATTCATGCATAGGAGCTATGCATCCAGGCGTATTCAAAAATGCGAATTAGATGATATCTATGCATGTCACGAAACTTGATCCTGATTCTATCCGATTACCATAGGCCCAAAGGGGCCTGGTAGCCTGATAGTTACACGACGCTCACGTTAAAGCGCACACAGGATCAAATCAAAATGCGAAGGATATCGTAAAAATCCACCAATAGAGGAATTTTACGCGATATCCGAAAATTATTGGAGGCTCAATATGAGCAATCAAATGATACAGACTTTGAATAATAGATTTATAAATTTGAATGTTTTGCGCCTGATCGCACTTGTTCTGGCCATTGTCCTGACGATCTGGTCCGCACATGCAGCAGACCACAAAACCTCTTCTTATTATGAAACCGAAGCGGACGTGATTGAACTTCCGCTAAAAAAGGAAACAAGTCTAGGCCTCTACCTCATATCAAAAGAAGGCTATAAACATGTGACGGAAAACCCCGATATATTGTTTCTAGATGTCCGCACCCGCGCCGAGGTTAATTTCCTCGGCCTGCCAGACGTGGCCGACGCAAACATTCCGGTAAAACCGGTCACCACTATTCTTGCCAGCTCTGGCCTCGTTTATCAGCGTGTTGACAATCGTGATTTCGTGCCCGCCGTCACAGATCTAGTCAAGCGCAGGAACCTGGAATCCGACCCGGTGATTTTCATTATGTGCCGCAATGGCAAAGGCAGCGCAATCGCGGCCAATTTGCTGGCAGACCAGGGCTTTACCAAAGTCTACAGCATCATCGATGGTTATGAAGGCGATCTCGACCAAAACGGAAAACACACGGTCAATGGCTGGCGCAATGCAGGCTTGCCATGGTCTTACGGCATCGGCAAAAACCGGGCTTATAGCTACAAACCCAAGGCAACCAATTGGCTTGAGAGTTTTTAGAAAGCATTTCTCACAGTAAAAACCAATCGGCGGGGACACTTGAAACCGGCGGGGAAACTTGAAAAGGGCTTCAGCAACCTGAACGGCGCTTTTCACTACGCGCACGTTGTTTAATGTGATCCGGTGCACGCGGAAATCGTGAGCCAAGCTCACCAAATGTTTCGCAGGCCGCATCCTTCTGCCCAAGTCGCTTCAATGACATTGCCAGTTTCAAAAGGCTATCGGGCGCTTTCGGGCTCGATGCATAAACCGTGTAGCCTTTAAGAAACGAATCCGCCGCATTCTTGTATTGGCCACGCACGTAATAGGATTCGCCGAGCCAGTATTGCGCATTACCCGCAAGCTTTCCATTCGGATGGTTTTGAATGAACGTTGTAAATGCCGCTTCCGCCGCCCCATAATTTTGAACCAGAAGAAACTTGTAAGCCTCGTCATAAATGGCCTGCGGCGGACGATTATCAAAATTCGCCGGCTGTGGATCAAAGCCACCACCACCACCAGGCTTCGGCCCTTGACCAAATGATTGCGGTTGAACGCCCCCACCCGGAGTAACCGTTACCTGACCAAATCCCTGATCAAGCGGCCCCCCTTGGGAGCCCTGCTGCCCCTGACGCAGTCCAAAATTGCCCGGCTGATTACCACCGTTAAGCCGCTGTGACAGCATCTCAACCTGACGAGTCAATGCACCAATCTGGGTTTCCAGCGTTTCGATCCGGCTATTATCACCAGAAAAACCATTACTCCCCGGCATTTGGGGACCAACCATCGGTGCCACAACGCGCGGAGCGCCACGGCCTCCAAGGCTTTCAACTGTACCAACAGTTACCTGCATATCAACAAACTGCTCTTCAAGCTGCTCAACACGCTGCCTGAGCCGCGCGACCTCATCATCATTTCCCTGAGAAGCCGCTGACGTATCCTCACGTCCCTGCTTTTGCGCGAACGCACTGTTGCTCAAACCCACGGCCATCATCGTTACAAATGCCGCAAGCGCCAGCAATCGAGCCAATTGGGGAGCGCCCCTCGGGTGCCTGACATCCGGTCCAAATTGATAAATTCTGTCTTCATTAGACAAACTTGTGTTGCGGATTTTAATCACTTGTCTCAGTCCCAATCATATCAAACAATTTAAAGCATTCGGGTGCATTGTGATATGCAGCCAACCACTATCACCAGATCCAGAGCATAGATTGATTCTTAATATATTTTAGGAGCCTGCCCGGCGGTTCAGTAAAGTTTTTGCCCGTCTGTTTTGTGACCAGCACGAAATGTCATCACAAACGGCAACCGGGCGCTCTTTACCGTAGGACAATGTCCGCATCCGCGCCGAGCTAACACCTTGCGAAGTTAAGAACCTCTTTGTCGAGTTAGCCCGTTTTGCACCAAGAGCAATATTATACTCCCGCGTGCCGCGCTCATCAGCATGCCCTTCAATCGTGATGGTAAATTGTGGATATTGATTAAGCCAGCGTGCCTGAGCGACCAATATCTGTTGGGCTTCAGGTGTTAAATCCGTGCTGTCAGTGGTGAAATACACGGTATCACCCACCTTCACAGAGAATTCACGCGGCGTACCAGGCGTAACTGGCCCGCCCTGACCGACCCCTTGCCCGGTGCCTGCCTGTTTACCGAATTGATTGGCACAGCCAGGAAGAACCAGAACAAGACCAATAAACACCAGAATTCTGGTCAGTTGCGCGGAGATATTACGTTGAAAAATCATGTGTTTTCTCTCGAAGGTGCGGCAAAACCACCGACTACCCCACAAAATATGTGATTAAAACCAATATTCCAGCCTAATAGCGCAAGCATCGTACAAAATTATGGCCAACACAAATCAAAAACGGAAGCTTGTCCGCATTTCCCTGCGCGCAGCAGTTAACTGGCGGAAGATTTGTCGGTATTTTACGCAGGAATATTCGGATCAATACATGATTGAATTGAACCATTCCAACCTTGGGTCAAAACCCGGTATCAAACGATTAAGTCCCGGATCGTCCCCGAACAATACCTGCCCGAACAATGCCTGCCCGAACAATACCTGCCCGAAAAACAAAACACCGCACCACATTCCCGCGTTAACGGTTCAATGGTACGGTGTCTCTGATCTATCGATCGCCGCGTTAAGCGGAGAAAAGATAAGTCCAGCTATAAATAGCTTAGCGTGCAACCTGTGAAGTAGCAGGAACGTCCGCACCAAGCTTCATAGGCTCATGTGGAGTTTCGCGACGACAAGCAGCTACAGCAACAGTGCTAAGAATAGCAGCAACGAGTACGAGTTTCTTCATAGTATAGTCCCTCCGAAAGTTTGCAAATATTCGGCTTTGAGCGAAAATAAAAAATAATCCCCGCTCAGCCGTGCCTAACAATTAGGCCTCAGCCAGAAACATGATTAAACGAGCACCCGGCCCCGATCAAGAAAAACAGCATGAACATCACAGTTTTAATCCGTATATGATGCCAAAATGCAACTCTTGTTAGTAACCCCCAAAGCCGTTGAAAGCATTATACTTTCTTCGACTACAACCGGTCAATTCTAGAATTTTCCGATTACTAAGTGATGCCGTCAGCATGAACTGACACACCAGATATCGTAAATTATGATTAAAACTCAGTTAACGCGACCCGACCAAGCGGGATCTGATGCGAATCGCGGTGTCGGAATAAGCCGCTCATTATACCCCGTCAGGTCAATCGAATAGAGTTTAGGGCCACCGCGCGCACCGGGACTTTCCCTGAAAAACATGAGTACACGCCCGTTCGGGGCCCAAGTTGGGCCTTCATTATGGTAGCCACCGGTTAAGATGCGCTCCCCCGTCCCGTCAGGCTTCATAACACCAATTAAAAATCTACCCTGAGTTTGTTTTGTAAAGGCGATTAAATCGCCACGCGGCGACCAGACCGGCGTTGAATAACGCCCACCACCCTGGCTGATTCGCCTTTGCCCCGAACCATCCGCATTCATAACAAAAAGCTGCTGGGAGCCAGCGCGGTCACTTTCAAAAACGATTTGCCGACCATCAGGCGAATAGCAAGGTGCCGTATCAATGGCCTGAGTGAATGTCAGCTGTCTCCTTTGCTGGGTCCGAATGTCCATCACATGAATATCACTTGCACCATCATTCTGAAGACTTAAAGCAACACTCCGCCCATCAGGCGCAAAGCGCGGTGCAAATGTCATATTTGGAAAATTACCAACCAGCGACTTGGCTCCAGTCTCGATATTAAGCAGATAAACCTGCGGCCGCCCACCATCATAGGACATAAATGTCACCATCTGACCTGTTGGGCTGAACCGCGGCGTCAGAACTAGTGATTTGCCCGAACTTAGGATCCGCATGTTAAAACCGTCCTGATCCATAATCGCAAGACGTTTCATACGCTTGTCCTTTGGCCCGCTCTCCTCGACAAATACGACACGCGTATCAAAATAACCCTTCTCACCCGTGAGACGTTCATAGATTGCGTCCGCAATTATATGCGCCACCCGCCGCCAGTTGTCTCCCGTCGCCGTAAATTTCTTGCCCGCCAGCTGGCGGCCCGAAAAGACATCCCAAAGCCGAAATTCAACCTGCGTGCGCCCATTCCCCGCCTGCAACACGCGTCCAACGACAAGCGCCTGCGCATTAATAACCCGCCATTCCGAAAAGCGCGGAGCCTTGTTTATGCTGCCAATTTTCTCAATAAATGCAGCCCTCTCAATCGGCCGAAAAAGCCCGGAATTGGCAAGATCCGCCGAGATGACTTTTGTGATACCATCGCCAAAACTTGGATCAACCGGGCCTTGTGATATAAATGGCGTAATCGCAATCGGGATGGCCTTGATATTCCCCTGGGTAATATCAATTTCCGTTTGAGCAGCAGCAATTCCCCCAGTCAGCACAATCAATGAAAGTACTATCATCGCTCTGCAAAAGGCTCCGAGCAACCTTGTCGCTACATTGAAGGTCTCAAAAACTGAAGCCACTAAAACATCTCCCTGGGGTCAAAATTCAAAATCATATCACGCCATACAGCATATTTTTGTTTCGGCATTTCATAAGGTTGGCATTGCCAAACCGCGCGTAACGCCGCGTCAGATGCCGCTGCAAAAAATGGCGATCTCTGCGAATTCATCAATTTGGGCGGATTTGCCAGACTCCCGTCCTGTCTGAGCTGAATACGTAATTTCACCACCATCCTGTCCGCCCCAAGCCCACCGACTGGTGGATTCCAGCAGCGTGAAATCTGCGACCTGAACGCATCAATTTCATTCATCGACATCCGCGCGTCGCGCCCATCCGCCCGTCCCCGGTCCGCATTAACCGGCTTGGGCTGCGTTTTCTCTGCCGCGCGAGGCTCAACTTTCCGGGTCTGCGCCTCAGCATTTGGCAGCTTGTTCAAAAGCGCTGAAATCTTATCAGGATCAAACGACTTCGGTTTGGGCTTTTTACGAACTTTCTTTTTCTTCGGTGGAGCCTTTTTCTTCAAAGCCACCTTTTTCACAACCTTCTTGGGCTTCGGTTTGGGCTTCACCTTGGCCTTTTTTGGTTTCGGTTTTGGCTTGGCCAACTCTTTTGGTTTTGGCGGTAAAACGGCGGCCTTCTTGACCTTCTTGGGTTTGGGCTTCACCTTGGCTTTTGGTTTGGGTTTCTTAGGCAGCGGTTTTTTCAACGCACTTGGCGGCTTCTTTGCATTTTTCTGTCCGGCCTTGATCCGCGTGAATTCATCAATGGTTGTCAGATTAACCGCGACAGCCTTGATTTCATTGAGCTTGAATTCGCGCGCGGTTGACATCTCGCTCAAAGCCCAAACCATAAGCGCGAGATGCAGAAATATTGAAATGGCAAATCCGGATTTCACTTAAACCATGCTTTTTTCTAATTATCGCCATCGGTAACCAGCGACATGCGGGTAAAACCAGCACTACTCAACAAGCCCATAACCTTCATGATCTGACCATATTCGAGCCCCTTGTCACCCCGCACATAGATCGTCTCTTTTTTCGAATTCTTCGTGATGGCAACCAGCTTGGGTACGATTTCCTTGAGCTTTAATTCCGTTTCCTGCAAAAAATATTTGCCTTTGGAATTAACCGAAATAACCAATGGCTCCTTATTGCCCGTAAGCTCCTGAGCCTTGGTTTTAGGCAAATCGACCGGCACGCCAACAGAGAGCAATGGTGCCGTGACCATAAAAATAATCAACAACACCAGCATAACGTCCACAAAAGGCGTCACATTGATCTCTGACATTGGTGCCGAATATTGCCGGCGTCCGCGGCGTTTATGGCGTCCGCCACCATTATTTAAACTGGCACCCATGACCTATCCTGACCGCGCATCAATCTGACGAGAGATAATCGCTGAAAACTCATCCGCAAAACCTTCGAGCCGTTGAGATTGTCGTTGTGCTTCCGTATTGAATTTATTGAAGAATATAACCGCAGGAATGGCAGCAAGAAGGCCAAGTGCCGTGGCAAACAATGCCTCCGCAATACCCGGTGCCACAACCGCCAATGACGAATTTTTACTCACCGCAATCGCCTGAAAACTACTCATGATCCCCCAGACCGTGCCAAAGAGACCAACAAACGGTGCCGTAGATCCAACAGTTGCAAGGAACAAAAGACGCCGCTCTAACCGTTCCATCTCGCGCGAGATGGTCACATCCATGACCTTTTCGACCCGCATCTGAATGCCGCCAAATGAGCGTGGCGCCCCTTCAACGCTGCGTTTCCATTCCCGCATTGCTGCCACAAATAGCGAGGCCATCGACTGATTGTCTTGACGCGATATAGCCCCGTAAAGCTCTTCCAGAGATTGCCCGGACCAGAACAGTTTTTCAAAACTGTTCGCCGCCTTGCGCGCGCGCCGGAACGTAAAAAGTTTTTCGATTATAATCGCCCACGACCAAACGGACGAAAACACCAGCCCGATAATAACAAGCTTCACGACAATATGCGCTTCAAGGAATAGTTTTATAAACGATAGCTGGCCCCCGGTGTCGCCCAGGGAATTGATAATATCGACAGGAACCATTTTGGTTTTCTAATTCCATTATTTAAGGGCGCTTACGTAGCTACATCTAGGAGCGGGAAATTAGGTTCCCGCACGCAATTTTGAAACGCAATCACCATCAGGTGCCTGCGGTACAAAAACAACCAAATGCAATTCGCAAGCAGCCCGCTTGCCTGACCCGATCGGTCGCGCCCATTAATCCCGTCCAATATGACAAAACTAGGGCTTAACCGCTTGGGTGGGACTTCCGGTCCCGGTTACCACTCAATGTGTTATGGCAAGCTCTCAAACTATACAAGTTGTGTCTTTGGGTAAGATGATATTTAGGGGGAAAACACTGCCCGCATATGCTGAGATAGCCTGAGCGGTTTGCCAGCCTCGCTAATCAGCACGACCTGCACCTCTGCTTGAAAAAGCTGGACGTCACCGCGCCAAACCGATTGATCAAGTGTGAGCCAGGCAGCACCGAGCTCCGCACACCGGGTTTTTACCGTCAAAACCTCATCAATCCGTGCAGGTTTGAAATAATCAAGTTCCATCCGCCGCACAACAAACGCGGCCCTGTCTTTAGCCTCCGCCCCGTCAAACAATTCATTGTGGTGAACCCCGAGCAGACGGAGATAATCCGACCGCCCACGCTCGATCCATTTGAGGTAATTTGCATGATAAACAAGGCCCGAAAAATCAGTATCCTCAAAATAAACACGGATGGGGAGAATATGGATATCATCATCAATCCGACCGGCAAGATCCGGCCATTTATCATCACCGGATTTATTCATCATCACCATCTGGGTGGCCATCATCAAAGAGAGGTGCCTGCATATTTGCGGCATCTGCAGAGCGCTGAACACCAAGATGCCGAAAGGCCTTCATCGTCACGACACGCCCCCGCGGGGTCCGACCGATAAACCCTTGTTGCAAGAGATAGGGCTCGATAATTTCCTCCAAAGCGTCACGCGGCTCAGAAAGTGCCGCCGCAATGGTCTCGATACCAACAGGTCCGCCATCATAGTTTTTGGCGATGCAATTCAGGTAACGGTGATCGAGCGCATCGAGCCCCGCATTGTCGACCTCAAGCTGCGACAGCGCCCGGTCGGCAACCATCTCACTAATCACCGGATCACCTGCAACGTCGGCAAAGTCCCGCACCCTGCGCAGGAGACGTCCCGCAATCCGCGGTGTGCCGCGCGAGCGCCGCGCAACTTCCCGCGCTCCCTCATCGGTCATCTTGATATCGAAAAGTCGCGCCCCGCGCGTGACGATTTTCTCAAGCTCATGCACCTCATAAAAATTGAGCCGCACAGGAATGCCAAACCGGTCACGTAGTGGTGTCGTTAAAAGTCCAGATCGCGTTGTGGCACCCACGAGCGTGAATTTCGCCAGATCAATGCGCACAGAGCGCGCCGCCGGTCCCTCGCCAATGATGAGGTCGAGCTGAAAATCCTCCATCGCCGGATAAAGAATTTCTTCAATGGCCGGGTTAAGCCGATGAATTTCGTCGATAAAAAGCACGTCCCGGTCTTCAAGATTGGTGAGAAGAGCCGCGAGATCTCCCGCCTTCGCGATCACCGGTCCCGACGTTGCCCGGAAATTCACCCCGAGCTCGCGCGCCACAATTTGCGCCATGGTCGTTTTGCCAAGCCCCGGAGGCCCCGCCAGAAGCACGTGATCAAGTGCTTCCCCGCGCGCCCGCGCCGCCTCAATAAATACGCTGAGATTTCCCCGCGCCCGCTCCTGACCTATAAACTCGCCAAGCGTTAGCGGCCGTAATGAGCTGTCATCCGTATCAGCTTCCCTGCGCTCACCTTCAACAAGCCGGTCATTCATGATGAAAGCTCCTTGAGCCCGAGACGAATGAGATCCTGCGCGCTAAGTTCCGCACCCGCCTCGCCCTTGTCGCGCATAACCTGCGCGACAGCACCCGATGCCTGCGCCGGTGCGTAACCAAGATTGGAAAGTGCGGACACCGCGTCCATTACGGCGCTGCTTGTCCCCGCGTCGGCGTCAAGAGTAACAATGCTATCCACCGCCCCGCCCCCGGTTTGTGCCAGAAGTGCAGGCGCCTTGTCTTTGAGCTCCGTAACAATCCGTTGCGCAACCTTCGGCCCAACACCCTGCGCCTGCGCCACAATCGCCTTGTCCTGCAACGCGATAGCATTGGCAATATCGCCAGGCGTAAGCGTGCTTAAAATCGCCAGCGCCACTTTGGCACCAACACCCTGCACGCTCTGCAATAACCTGAACCAGGTCCGGTCATTGGCATGGCCAAAGCCAAACAGTCTGATCTGATCTTCGCGCACATAAGTCTCTATCGAAAGCGACACTTCTGAGCCAATAGCTGGCAAATTCCCAAGCGTCCGGCCCGAGCATGTCACCTCATAGCCAACACCGCCAACATCAATAATGACCCAGTCCTCGCCCACACTATCAACCAGACCTTTAAGCTTACCGATCATCAATGAGCCTCATTATTCTTTAGCCATCTCACGCAGAAACTTTGCGCTCATCACGCAACTGTTTGGCAATCCGCGACATGCCCCGATGTTGCGCATGACATATGGCAATTGCAAGGGCGTCTGCCTCATCATCCGTTTCAGGCCGCGCTTTGGGTAAAAGATAACCGATCATCGCGCGGATCTGTTTTTTATCGGAATGGCCAACACCCGTAACCGTTTTCTTGACCTGATTGGGTGCATATTCGGCTATTTTCAGCCCCGCCAGTGCAGGCGTAAGCATGGCAATTCCCCGCGCCTGCCCGAGTTTTAGCGTCGAACTGGCACCAGCGCTTACAAAGGTTTGCTCAACAGCCGCCTCATCAGGCTTGAACGAATAAAGCGTTTCCTTAAGCCCTTCATAAAGCTGCAACAGACGCTCAGCCAGATCATCTCGTGAGTTTGAATGGATCGTACCTGAGCCAAGATAGCGAAGCCTGATGCCATCGCTTTCAATCACCCCCCAGCCCATATTCCTCAAGCCAGGATCAATACCGATGATGCGTGTCGATGCGCTCATAGACGCCCCTTAATGCTAGGCAGGGTCATCAATTGTAATGACAGACCCCGTCTTTAAATCAAAAATGGACGCAATACGAATTGAACGCAAAACTCTGAAACACAATTCTGAAACGCAATGAAGACTAATTGGTCAGCTTCCAAGCGCCTCAATCACAGAATCTGACACCTCAAAATTGGCGTAAACATTCTGAACATCATCAATATCTTCAAGAGCCTCAAGCAAATTCAATAGTTTAAGGCCAGCCTCATCATCCAGATCAATGGTATTTTGCGGCTTCCATATGATCTTCGCCGAAGTCGGCTCACCCAAATGTTCTTCAACTGTTCTCATCACTTCGTGAAGTGATTCGGCGTCACAGTAAAGGATGTGTCCGTCATCATCTGATGTGACATCGTCCGCCCCTGCCTCAAGTGCACGCTCAAATACATCGTCAGCAGAGCCCACATCCGGGCCAAACTCGATTGAACCAACCCGGTCAAACATGAATGACACCGCACCCGTTTCACCAAGATTGCCGCCACCTTTGGAAAATGTAGAGCGAATTTCGCTCGCGGTCCGGTTCCGGTTATCCGTCAGCGCTTCGACAATGACGCCAACTCCGCCCGTGCCAAAGCCCTCATAGCGAACCTCTTCATAAGCGTCGCCGCCAGCATCGAGACTCTTTTTGATCGCCCGCTCAATATTATCCTTGGGCATATTCTGCCCCTTGGCCGCAAGAATGGCCGTGCGCAGGCGCGGGTTCATATCCGGGTCAGGAGTACCCATCTTTGCCGCAACCGTAATCTCCATCGATAGTTTCGAGAAAATTTTCGAGCGCTTCTTATCCTGTGCACCCTTGCGGTGCATGATATTTTTAAATTTGGAATGTCCCGCCATTCGTCAACTACCCATTTATTGTTTTGTTTCAAGGCGCCACGCGCCAGCACTTGAGTTTCCGTCCCGCAAATCACCTATAACATAGTTCGCGTAGATGCACGGCTTAGTCAACACTGCCACTCCGCCCTAACCGTACCTTTACTCCAAATGAACCTTATCGCTTTGACCGTGCACCAGTGCCAACGCAGCGTTAACCTTTTATTAACCAAATCATTGGAGTCTTGCATTTATGGGGTGAATCACATCCTATGAGGACAGTCACTCTACTGCCCTAGAGCGACGTCCATGCCGAAGATGAGTATCAATCGGCCGCATGTGACGGGGACTACGAGCATCGGTCTTTGAAACAGCAGAGGATCAGGACACCTGATCTTCCAATAGGTGAGAACAAAAGTTCTCATCACTGAAACTTTATCTCACTCGACCCAGAAATGCGGCTCGGCGGATCTCAAAGATCTCCCGAGCCGCAAGGGGTTTTGGCGTAGAGCAAGCCCGGTTTTATCATCAATCTCAACCGCCAGCCCGCAAATCGTTGCAGGCCCAAGCGACGGCTCAAACCGGCCCGACGGAATGCGCGTGACAAAGCGGTTCACGGGCTCGGTTTTATCCATGCCAAGCACCGAATTGTAATCACCGCACATGCCAGCGTCCGACATATAAGCTGTACCACCGGGTAAAATCATATCATCTGCGGTTGGCGTATGTGTATGGGTACCGACAACCACACTGGCCCGACCATCGACAAAATGGCCCATCGCCTGCTTTTCAGATGTTGCTTCCGCATGCATATCAATAATGACAGCATCCACCGCCTCTCCCATAGGGCAGGCGCTCAGCTCCTTCTCGACAGCAAGAAACGGGCAATCCAGTTCATTCATAAAGACGCGCCCCATGACATTCATCACAAGCACTTGCGCACCGTTCCGTGCTTCAACCACCTGAGCACCGCGTCCAGGCGTGCCGGAGGGGAAATTCACTGGCCGAAGCAACCGGTCCTGACGCTCAATGGAAACCATAAGCTCGCGCTGATCCCAGGCATGATTGCCCAAAGTCACGACATCAGCACCCGCATCCATCAATTGCTCATGGATTTTCTCGGTAATGCCAAACCCACCAGCCGCGTTTTCACCATTGATGACAACCAGATCGAGCTTGTATTTTTCCCGCAATTTCGGAAGCTCACTGAGCACGAGCTCGCGCCCCGATTTGCCAACAATGTCGCCTAAAAACAAAAACCGCATTCAATTCTCCAAAAAACCAACCGCGAACGGATAGGCCCAACTGCCATCCAAATCAAGCCACCAGGAGTTTTACAATGAACAATCCTGGATTTCTATCAACCGCGATGGAGTGATTATAAAATCGAGTAGCTGATCATTGGCGTCCCGCGGCACATCATCAAATTCCTGGGCATCATAACCGGCGCCAACCGCGGTCACCGCACCCTGACCACGCAACCGGGAGAGTGTCCGGTCATAATAACCACCTCCATAACCAAGACGCCCCCCCTTAAGATCAAACGCCAGAAGCGGCAATATAACAAGCTGGGGAATAAGAACGGGACTATCGCCAGCAGGTTCCATCACGCCATATGCTCCGGCTTCAAGCGGTGTGTCCGCCTCCCACTCATAAAAGTCGAGGGTGTTTTCATTGGCGCGCATTTTAGGAAGAGCCGTCTTAAAACCGCGTCCCGCAAGCTCCACCAACAAGCCTAGACAGTCAATCTCGTCCTTGATCGGGTAATACGCGGCAATAATCGCACCCCGTTCCAATCCCGTATTATCAATTATATTATTTGCCTGACGGCATAAAAGCCGCGCCCCCTCAACAGCAAATTCCCCGTGCGCGCGTGCACGCGTGACCTGCGCTTGTTTGCGCAACTCGGCCTTCTGTTCAATCAGGCATTGTGGGACATGGTCACTCATAATCTGAATTATAAATCATAATAGCCGTGAGCGAAAACTAACCCTCACATCCGGTGGACGGATGCGCGCCGGTGCAGAATATCATATTCGCAAAGGACGTAGCTCGGATTATCGTCCGCAACAAGCAACATATAGGGGTTCTTGTATTTAGCATTCCACATGGCGCTATCAATTTGCCAGAAATAGACATCGAGATTACTTTTGCCGATCACCAGCTTCATAGATGCCGGATTGCGCCACGCCGTTATTGACCCATTGATGTTTTGGGTTTTTGCGTTTGAATAACAGGCATCAGCCGCACGTGCCTGAAAGGTCTCAACAATCACATCATGCGCCGCCGCACGGAACAGATACTGATCATAAGCAAAATTTGCGGCGAACAATGCGACCACAGCGATCACGGCATTTCTCAATTGTGCAGTCATTTTTTCGACCTTGATATTCGACTTTTCAAAATTCGGTACAGGAAAGACAAAACTTCTCTTTCTTAACCATTAATCGAACACAGTGAACAAAGTCTTATCCCAAGCCGGATTCCGCAATTAAATCCGTTAAAATTCCCCTATGAGACAATATTCTAATAGACGTTAGAATTATTTCATGCTCTTTTTAAAAAAGAGGCAATCAAAGTGAGAGAGTTCATGAGCACCACAAACACCCCCGCCCCCGAAACATCCAAAAATTCGGTCGCAAAAAGTACCCAAACAGCCAAGAAAACCAAAACGCTCACTGACGCCAGCCCACACGTCCGCTTTGTCACCGCAACAAGCCTCTTTGATGGCCATGACGCCGCCATCAACATCATGCGCCGCATACTCCAATCCGAGGGAGCTGAAGTCATCCATCTCGGCCATAACCGCTCGGTTGAAGAAATAGTTACGGCGGCGATTGCTGAAGATGCCCACGCCATTGCCATCAGCTCTTATCAGGGCGGCCATGTCGAATATTTCAAATATATGATCGACCTCCTGAAGGAGCGTGGCGCTCCTGAGATCAATGTTTACGGCGGCGGCGGCGGTGTGATCGTCCAGTCCGAGATCGATGTGCTTCATAAATATGGTGTAACCCGCATCTACTCGCCCCAGGACGGCCAGAAAATGGGCCTCGTCGGCATGATCCAGGATATGGTGGCAACCGCCCGTCAGGATCTTTGCGCGAAAATGCCAAAAACCCTGAAATCGATCACTTCAGGCGACATCAATAATCTCGCCCGCACCCTGACTGCCATCGAAGACGGTCGCATCGACAAAAAACTGCTTGATGAGATCCGCGACAACGCCAAAGGAAGATCTATTCCCGTATTGGGCATCACCGGCACAGGCGGTGCAGGCAAATCATCCCTGACCGATGAGCTGATAAGGCGCTTCCGCTTTCATTCAGACGAGCCAAAGATCGCCATCCTCGCCATTGATCCATCACGCCGCAAAACCGGCGGCGCACTTCTTGGCGATCGCATTCGCATGAACACGATTTCCGCCCCCAATATCTATTTCCGCTCCCTTGCCACCCGCTCATCAACCGGCGAAGTGCCAGAATTTCTGGCAGATGTTATCGCAACCTATAAAACCTGTGATTTCGATCTCATTGTCGTCGAGACCCCAGGCATCGGCCAGGGCGACGCTGGCATCGTTCCTTATTCGGACGTATCGCTCTATGTCATGACACCGGAATTTGGCGCCGCAACCCAGCTCGAAAAAATCGACATGTTCGACTACGCCGACGCTGTAGCCATCAATAAATTTGACCGAAGAGGTGCAGAAGACGCGCTCCGTGATGTCTCAAAACAATATCAACGCAATCACGAAATCTTTGACCGCGCCCCTGACGAAATGCCCGTTTTCGGCACCATCGCCGCGCGCTTTGCCGATGAAGGTGCAACGGCACTTTACCAACACCTCCTCAAAGTAATTGAGGAAAAAGGCTTCAAGCCCCTGCCCTGCGATATCCCGCACCTTGACACGCGCGCCAGCAAACCTGGCAAGGCCATCGTGCCACCCGCCCGCGCCCGCTACCTCGCCGAGATTTCTGATACCGTGCGTGATTACCTCGACACCACCATCAAACAATCAGACATCGCCCGCGAGCGCCAGCAATTGCGCGCCTCCATCGAAATGATAGGCGATAAAGCAGGCGAAACAGGCGCTCTCCAAAAAGCTCTCGCCAAACGCGAAGAGGCCCTCGACAGTCGCGCAATAAAACTGCTCGAAAACTGGCCGAACGTCAGACAAAGCTATTCCGGCGACGAATATGTCGTAAAAATCCGCGACAAAGAACGCCGCACGCAAATCACGCGGCCAAGCCTTTCAGGCACAAAAATACCGAAAGTCGTGCTACCCGACTATCAGTGCGAAGGCGAAACCCTGAAATGGCTTCTGCGTGAAAACGCACCAGGCTCCTTCCCCTTCACCGCAGGCGTATTTGCCTTTAAGCGCGAAGGCGAAGACCCAACCCGTATGTTCGCTGGTGAGGGCGATGCCTTCCGCACCAATGCGCGGTTTAAGTTTCTCTCAAAAGACGGCGATGCCAACCGCCTCTCAACCGCCTTCGACAGCGTCACCCTTTATGGTTATGACCCCGATGAGCGCCCTGACATTTACGGCAAGATTGGTAATTCCGGCGTCTCCATCGCGACATTGGACGATATGAAAGTCCTCTATGGCGGTTTTGATCTTTGCAATCCGACAACGTCTGTTTCAATGACCATCAACGGACCCGCACCAACCATCCTCGCCATGTTCCTCAACACGGCAATTGATGAGAACATCGAAAAGTTTGAGAAAGAAAACGGACGCGCACCCACGGAAGACGAGGCCGAAAAGGTCAAGGAATGGGTACTCGAAAATGTCCGTGGCACCGTTCAGGCCGACATATTGAAAGAGGATCAGGGCCAGAACACCTGCATCTTCTCGACCGAATTTGCGCTGCGCATGATGGCCGACATTCAGGATTATTTCGTCCGCCACGAAGTCCGCAATTTTTACTCGGTGTCGATCTCCGGCTATCATATCGCAGAGGCCGGTGCCAACCCGATCTCACAACTGGCATTCACCCTCGCCAATGGTTTCACCTATGTCGAAACCTATCTCAATCGCGGCATGCATATTGACAGCTTCGCGCCTAACCTTTCATTCTTCTTCTCAAACGGCATGGACCCCGAATACGCCGTCATGGGTCGGGTCGCGCGCCGCATCTGGTCGACCGCCATGCGCTTTAAATACGGTGCTAATGAGCGGTCACAAAAACTGAAATATCACACGCAAACTTCAGGCCGGTCGCTTCATGCCCAGGAGATGGATTTCAATGACATCCGCACCACCCTGCAAGCGCTGATCGCCACCTATGACAACACAAACTCATTGCACACCAACGCCTATGATGAGGCGATCACCACGCCGACCACAGAAAGCGTGCGACGCGCCATGGCCATTCAAATGATCATCAACCGGGAATGGGGAATGAATATGAATGAAAACCCCAATCAGGGTGCCTTTATCATCGACGAGCTGACCGACCTTGTCGAAGAAGCGGTGCTCAAGGAATTTGAGCGCATTTCCGAACGCGGCGGCGTTCTTGGTGCCATGGAAACCGGTTATCAGCGTGGCAAGATCCAGGACGAGTCGATGTATTATGAGCACAAGAAGCATGATGGCAGCCTGCCATTGATCGGCGTCAATACCTTCCTTAACCCCGAAAGCGACGGTTCAATGCCGGTGATCGAGCTCGCCCGCTCAACCGATGATGAAAAGCAAAGCCAGATCAAGCGCCTGCGCAAATTCCAAAAAGACAATAAGAAAGACGCGGACGCCATGCTCAAACGCCTGCAAGAAGCCGCCCGCAATGATGAAAACGTCTTTGATGTATTGATGGATGCGGTCCGCGTCTGCTCGCTCGGCCAGATCACAGACGCGCTCTTTGAAGTGGGTGGTAAGTACCGCCGGAACATGTAGGGAGAATATAGATTCCTCATCCTGAGGAGGTGCGCCAGCACCATCTAATAGAGGATTGGAGAATCTCGCACCTAACGCCCGCTCTCCCGTCATCCTGGCGAAGGACGGGGGATGGATTCACGTTTGAAGTGCAACACTGTTAAAAACTTCGTTTGGCGTATTGTAGTCGAGACATAGCCTCGGTGTATTATTATATCGGTGCACCAGGCTTTGCAATTTCTGATATGTGACAGTTGC
>Ga0209633_10000775_pt1 | contig 35428 bp, 33 predicted proteins | sample Cruoilmetagenom1_FD_187290 | JGI IMG/M metagenome (GOLD analysis project Ga0209633, IMG submission 187290) | Oil polluted marine microbial communities from Coal Oil Point, Santa Barbara, California, USA - Sample 1 (SPAdes) (version 2) | ecosystem: Environmental > Aquatic > Marine > Oil seeps ...
TATCCAGAGCGAAGCCGAAGGGAGTCTCTCCGCCTGTACAGATTACAAAAGCTTCTCATAAATGAGAGGCTTTTTTTGTTTTCTGAAAGCTTGAATTAGCTCAAGAGAGACGAGAAGTTTATCCAGAGCGAAGTCGAAGGGAGTCTCTCCGCATGTACAGATTACAAAAGCTTCTCTTAAATGAGAGGCTTTTTTGTTTTCTAAGTGTAATCAAATAGCTATTATTTATTAAAACTCTAATTTTTTTAGGAATTTTTCGTTTATAGTTGTTTAATAGATGTACAACTAACCTTATAACTCAATCAACCATGAAAAAAGTTCTAAAAAATACCAGCTTATTTATTGTAAACTATACACTAAGTTTCCCATTGTTAATGATAATGCTCTTTACAAATCAAAACAAAGAATTGAGCAAATTTCTTACTGTGTTAAGAGCAAGTAAATAAGCAGTAAATCAACAACCTTATGAGGGCAAGCCTCAGCGAATTAAACTCTTAAAAGAGGATTTAAAAACTCCAGTTTTTATAACTTGAACTTGTTTCCAATTTATCTTCTAAATTGTCTGGTAGGGCAGGAAAAAAATCAATTCCTGTTAACTCTTCAACTTCATCTATTGAAACCGTGAATTTATATAATGCTTGTTTAGATTCTTTATGAGGCAATAAAAATGCGATAGCTTTAATTTCGGGTTTAGAATAATCTAATAATATTTTATAAAAGTAGTTAGGTACAGCAACTTTTTCTTTACCAATAGTAGATAGCTGATTATTTAAAACACCACCAGTAATTACATAAATTTGTTTGTCTTTTGTAGCCCAGTATCTTGTTTTTTGTTCTAATCTATTCCACACGCCACCATTAAATTTGGCTTCTTGCGGACTAACATTTGAAGTTAAGAAAGTTTCATCAAATGCTTTTTTAGAAAATTTTCTATCCCCAGCAGGGCATAAATGACCTTTGGTATAACCTGATTTTTTATAATTTTTATAATCGGCTGATTTAGTTTTTACTTTTTTATCTCTAATAAAATATGGACGCTTTCTTTGCGTACGTGTGAGGTGTTCTTTTTTTAATTCATAAGCAACCCATTCAGCTTGTTCGTGTTCTTCACTATATGATAAGGTGTAATATTGATGTGAAATGACTTGATTCGTTGTTGAGCTAGGTAAAAAATTAAAAGAAGAAGTATCAATAATAAATTCATCATCATTTTCAATGTCTTTTTCTCCGCTTAACGGATTAAAAAGATAAATAATTATACTTATTAATAAAATTAGGACTGAGTATGCGAATACTTTATTTCTCAAGTTTTAAATTTTAATTTCAAACAAAGCAACATCATCTATTTTATAATGATCTGGTAACGATTTAGTATCACTTAATTTAAATAGCCCTAAATAATCAAAACCACATTTTTGATAGTGATGAATGAGTTTTTTATTTTCACCAACAGTATCTAGTCTAACAAATTTTTTATTATTTTTTGTAGCAAATTCTATTGACCAATCTACTATTTTTTTGACTAAATTTTGCCCTCTAAACTCAGGGTTTGTAGCAATTCTATGTATATAAACTGATGGGTCTTTATCCTTTTCTTCCCAAATTAAAGCATCATTAAATGTAGTTGCCCAAACACAAGCAATTTTATTATCGATAATAAGCTTCCATTGATGGTTATTCTTTATTTCATTTTCAATCAAGCTGGTCTTAAATTCAGGCCAAACAACATTGAATCTCGGTTTTTGATGCTCACGTGCTAATTGGTATAAACGAAAAATCTCATCTATATCATCAAAGGTACTATTTTGTATTATAAACATTAAGAATTTAATAAATCACGAATTCTTTTAAAAGCTTCTTTAAGATTTTCGGTTGAAGCTGCATAAGATATTCTAATACAATCTGGAGCTCCGAAAGCATCACCAGTAACGGTCGCAACATTGGCTTGTTCTAATAAGAGCATAGAAAAATCTGAAGCATTATTAATTTGTGTACCCTTAATAGTTTTTCCGAAATAATAAGATACATCAGGAAAAACATAAAAAGCACCTTTAGGCACGTTAGCTTTAAAACCTTTAATATCTTTAATCATATCAAGTACCAAGTCTCTTCTTTTGTAAAATTCATCAACCATAAACTGAATTTTAGAAGCAGGAGCATCAAGAGCTGTTATTGTTGCACGTTGAGCAATACAATTTGCACCAGAGGTGATTTGTCCTTGCATTTTGGTACACGCTTTGGCAATCCAACTTGGTGCACCCATATAACCAATTCTCCAACCAGTCATAGCAAAAGCTTTAGCAACACCATTAACAGTTATGGTTCTGTCAAACATGCTTTCTATTGCCGCAAAACTAAAGGTAGGTTCACCATAATTGATATGTTCGTAAATTTCATCTGATAAAATATAAATATTTGGATGTTTTTCTAATACTTTAGCCAAAGCTCTATATTCACTTTCAGTATAAACAGTACCACTTGGGTTGTTTGGCGAATTGAAAAAAAGCAATTTTGTTTTTGGTGTAATAGCCGCTTCTAATTGTGCTGGAGTAATTTTGAAATCCGTTTCAATGGTTGAAGGTATTTCTTTGTAAGTAGCTTCAGCTAAAGTTGCAATGGCAGAATAACTTACCCAATAGGGTGCTGGTAATAATACTTCATCACCAGGATTTAGCAAAACCATGGCAATATTAGCAATAGACTGTTTAGCACCAGTAGAAACTACAATTTGATCTGGCGTATAATTTAATTGATTATCTCTTTTAAATTTTCTGCAAATGGCTTCACGTAATTCTAAATATCCATTAACTGGTGTATAAGAATTGTAGTTGTCATCAATAGCTTGCTTAGCAGCATCTTTTATAAAATCAGGCGTATTGAAATCAGGTTCACCTAAACTTAAACTTATAATATCTTTGCCCTCAGTTTTTAATTCTCGAGCTTTTGCTGCCATAGCTAAGGTTGCAGAAATGGGTAAATTGTTGATTCTATCAGAAAGGTGTTGTTGCATGATGATGATTTACTTAAAAGTATACAACAAAAGTAGAAATTTATAATCAATAAACAACTAGTGAAAGTAGCTTTATTACAAGTTGTTAGATTCTAAACCAATTGACAAAAAATGTAAAAAACACATTGTATATTGTGAATGACTCTAACAAAATTAGAAGCATTTTAAACTGAAGCAATCAAATATGAATTTAAGCTAAAATAGGCTTTTTTCCTAAAATATTTAATTGATTATAGTGTTCTTTAACAGCTTTCCACATAGTATTGTATTCATTATAAGGCAAATTAAATTCTTTAGCAGTTTCTTTAACTATTTTTGCTATTTTATTATAATGTATATGGCTGATATTAGAAAATAGATGATGCTCTACTTGCCTGTTTAATCCACCTGTATAAAAACGAACCAACCAGCTTTTTGGTGAAAAGTTAGATGTTGTAAACAATTGGTGTATTGCCCAAGTATTTTTCATGTTTCCTTCTTTATCTGGTAAAGGCATTTCTGTATTAGGCATTACATGTGCCAATTGAAAAACAACACTTAATATAATACCCGCTGTATAATGCATAATAAAGAAACCAATGAGTACTTGCCACCAAGCAAATCCTAAGATAAGAGGTAATGCAATCCAAACAGCATAGTACACAATTTTACCGATAATTAATTTTGTCCATTGTGTAGCAGGATTAGGAAATTTACCATATGATAATTTCTTTTTTAAATATTGATAAGTTTGTTTAAAATCAGTTGTAATTGCCCAATTCACGGTTAGTAATCCGTATAAGAAAAAGGCATAATATTTTTGATATTTGTGAATCTTTAACCATTTGGCATGCTTTGAAAAACGTATAATTCTACCAGCATCTATATCCTCATCATGTCCTTGAATGTTAGTATACGTATGGTGTAAAACATTGTGTTGTACTTTCCAGTTATAATCGTTCCCAGCAAGAATATAAATACTACTTCCCATGAGTTTATTTACCCACTTTTTACTAGAAAAAGATTCATGGTTGGCATCGTGCATTACATTCATTCCAACACCAGCCATTCCAATACCAATTACAACCATTAATAATGCTTGAATCCAACCTGATAAATCAAGAGTGAATATTAAAACTAGAGGTGTAATAAATAAAGCAAACATGATAATTGCTTTAATGTAGAGTTTCCAATTTCCAGTTTTTTTAATATGATTATCTTTAAAATAATTGTTTATACGTTTGTTTAGCGTTCTGAAAAATTTAGCAGAATCTACTCTTGAAAATTTTATAGTTGTATCTGACATAATATAGATAGTAAGTTAATAGTTGAAAGCAAAATTACATTTTTTTTGTAGGAATGTATATTTAATAATTCAATATTATTAAATATTTAACAATAAAAGGTATTTTTGTCTTTTTGAATTATGAAGAAAATAAATATGTATTTTAAGGATTTGTCAGATGAACAAATTCAACAATTTGAACAGCTAGAAGCTTTGTATAAAGATTGGAATGCTCAAATTAATGTCATTTCACGTAAAGATATTGATGAGCTGTACTTGCGTCATGTGTTACATTCATTAGCGATTGCTAAAGTGCTATATTTTTTACCAAATTCTAAGGTGTTAGATGTCGGTACAGGTGGTGGTTTTCCGGGAATTCCCTTAGCCATTTTATTTCCTGAAACGCAATTTCATTTGGTAGATTCTATAGGTAAAAAGATAAAAGTAGTACAAGAGGTTGTTAATGCTTTGGGGTTAAAAAATGTAAAAGCTACACATGGTAGGGCTGAAAAAGTAAAAGGGGAATTCGATTTTATTGTAAGCCGTGCGGTAACCAATATGGATGATTTTGTAAAATGGGTTCGCAAAAAAGTGGTTAAAAAACAAAATCATGAATTGAAAAACGGAATTCTTTACTTAAAAGGTGGCGATTTAACTGAAGAACTTGCTAATTTCCCGAAAGCGACCATTTATAAGTTGTCAGATTATTTTTCTGAAGACTTTTTTGAAACTAAAAAAATGGTGCACATACCTTTGAAGTATAAGAGGTAAAGGTCATTTGTTTATCGGTTTGTATAAAGTTGGTAAATAGACAATTATCATTTAGTTTATACACAAAAGTAAATTATTAATTTTATACGTCTTAAGTTTACATTTTCTTTCCGAAAACTTGCTACCATTGGCATGAAATCTCTTTTAAATTTGTGAGGTAAGAGTAAACTTTAAATGTGCTAGAATTTGTGTTGACTTATTTTATAAATCTTATTTGCAGGTTAAGCTTAAAATATAATTCTCCATTTTCTTCGTAAATAGAACCGAAATCGTGTCTACTAGAACTCGCTGTCTCTAATTTTGTATTATTAAATAAGTAGTTCTCAAATTCATTTCTGTTATATATGTGATAACATAAAACATCTCCGTTTTCTTTTACTATCAAATATCCACCAGTTGCATCATATTGTCCAGTCCAAACTTTAGAAGGTACCATTCCTAAAGCGATGTCAGTTAAAAAACGTTTAATTTTATATTCGTAAAATTTATGCTCGTTAGAAATATCAAAACCTAAGGAGTTTTTAGTGTTTATGTTTTCTACTAAATCTAAAACACTTGATTTGTTGCTAGAATAAAATCCATAAACGATTTGAGATAATATTTCTGGTAATTTACTGTCAATAAGAATTAAATTATTCGAGAATATTTGTCTTTCAGTTTTTACAAAATCAAATTGTCCTTTTGATTGTAAGACCGAATTAATTCTATCCATTATTTTACTTCTTGAATCAATTGAATTTACTTTTTCAATATCTGATTCACTTAATTTCGTGTTAGAAATTTTGAAAATAAAATTAGTCGTTTTTCCTGCGTTAAGTAGAGTAGAAGGACTTCCTAATTGTGATTTTATGCTAAACCCTAAAGTTGGTTGCTGATTCGTTCTTTGGTCGTGAACAATAATCGTAATATCTGTTTTTTCTGTTGAACTAGCTTTTAAAGAAAGACAATTTATGGATTTCATAAACGCCTCAATTTCGGGAACTGAAAAAGTTCTTTCTTTATTCGCTTTAATTTTTTCAAGTAAGAATTTTGCTTTTTCTTTAAATTCTGTAATAGCAATTTTTAAAACTTCTTCTCCACCAGAAATAAGTATAATTTCATCTTGAATTGAGTATTCAAAATCTCCGTTATTTTCTGTTCTTAAAACACGTAAAATAGGATAAATTATTTCTTCTAGTTTTTCAATGTCTTTATTTCCAAGAAATAATTGTTTGTCTCCAAGTAATTTGAATAGCGTGTAAATTTCACTCCATTCGCCTTTATTTCCCGTAATCATAAAGTTTTAAGTTTTTCTATAATTTTTTTTGCTGTTGCTTGAATTGCTGGAACTGCTACTGAATTTCCAAATTGTTTATATGCTTGAGTGTCAGAAACTACAATTTTGTAATTGTCTGGAAATCCTTGTAATCTTGCCCATTCTCTTGGTGTCATTTTACGAATTCCTTCTCTGTTAACTTCTCCAGTTATATGAGTTATTGGTGTAAAATCTTTTAATCTAAAATCATAAACTAAATTTCTTTCTCTTCCCATTCCACCACAAACAACTGCGTTTGCAGTTCCGTTGTTTGGAATAATTTCGTAGCCAAATCCATTACCTTTACTTTCGTGTCTTGCTTTATGATTTCGTAAAGTGTTTACATAAGTTTCAGATAAATAATATTTTACTGATACCGTTTCTGTTTCTAAAATATTTTCTAATGTTACTCTTTTCTTGACTGGTTTTGGATATTCAAATTCTGTAATTTCTAAATCTTTTCTAAATCCAACTATAAAAATCCGTTCTCTGTTTTGAGGAACGCCAAATTTTTTTGCGTTCATTATTTGAGGTTCAGGGACAAAGTATCCTAAATCTTCTCGTAATACGTTTAGAATTGTTGCTAAAGTTTTTCCTTTATCGTGACTTCTTAAACCTTTTACATTTTCTAGAAAAATTGCTTTTGGTTTTTTATTTTTTATGATTTCTGCTACGTCAAAAAACAAAGTTCCTCTTGTATCTTCAAATCCACCACGTTTTCCTGCAATTGAAAATGCTTGACAAGGAAATCCAGCACACAAAACATCAAATCTGTTTGGAATGTAATTTTTGGTTTCTTTTTTTTTAATATCTCCAAAAGGAACTTCTCCAAAGTTAGCTTGATATGTTTGTTTTGAATATTTATCCCATTCGCTTGTGAAAACGCATTTCCCTTTAAGATTTTGAAATGCTAATCTAAATCCACCAATTCCAGCAAATAAGTCAATAAACTTAAATTCAGGTTTTTTAGGTGCAGGAAAAGGAATGTTTTCTTGTTGAAAAATTAAATATTGTAGTGCTTCTTCGGCTGCTAGATTTGAAATTTTTTCTTCTGGAAATTTGTATTCAAATAAATTTTTAACGTGCTCAATTGCATCAGGTTTGTAGAATTGAGAAACTCCATTTCTGTGATTATGCAAGTAATGAGTGAAAGCAGCTTCTGTATCTTTTTTAGATTCTACAAGTTTTATTTTGAATTTTTTTTCATCAAAATTTTCAATTGATATTCTTTCTTTTTGAAGCACTTTTATTCTTTTGAGTTTTATTGATGCAAGTTATGAAAAAAATCTCATTCCGTGTTGAGAAGAAAGCAATGTGCACGATAGCACTCTTTGTTTTTGTGCGGCCAGTTTTCAGTTTGCACCCAACCTAGAAATATAGTTTCGTTATAATAATCCATATTTAGTGATAATCGAATTTAATCTTTTTCAGTGAGAAAGTCAAGAGGTTATTTTTCTTCACTTTTATCCCAACCTGTTAAGCCAGCTGAAACTACAAATTTCATAACATCGCTTGAGTTGATATCAATAGTTTTTATATTAGCAAGTGGTACAATAAATAACTCTCCTGAAAAATTATAAGAATGAGGAAAATATACTGCTACTTTATCTTTTTCACCTAACAAGCCTAAGTCTTCTTCGGTAATAAAGCCTAACTTTTCTAAGTTAGAATTTAAATTAACTTTGACCAATACAGGTTTGCTAAATTTTTTTTCTTTACCAACAAAAGCTGAAAATAAATCGTTGAAAGCTGAGTAAATAAAATTTAAAAGAGGGATACGTTCAATAAGATTTCTAAAGAGTAATTTTAATGGATCTGCAATAATGGTTCTCCCTAAAAGTCCTACTAAAATTAAAAATAGAACAAGGGTTAACACACCTAATCCTGGAATTTTAATATCAAAAAATTCAAAAAGATATTCTTGTAATAAACCATCCATAAAATTGAAAATGGTATAAATAATATAGGCAGTAATACCTAAGGGAGCAATGTATAATAAACCTTGTAAAAAATAATTGACCAGTTTTTTCATCTGTTTATGTTTATTGCCTGCCTGCCGCAGGCTGGTTTTTTAACGGACAAATGTTGTTCGCTATTCATCATTTCTTTAGGTATGAAAATTTTAACAAGCTCGTTTTATATTTTATCCCTAAAAAGGATATATATAATCGGATTCTCTAAATCTAATTGACAATCAATTTACGAGTGTTAGTACTAGCGTTAGTTAATGCTATTTTAATGAAATAAACACCAGACTTTTGATTTTTTAAGTTTGGTGAGTGCTTTGTTGAATTCGGATTTGCTCTATAGATTTCTTGACCAACAGCATTGTAAATGGAGATGTGAGTAATTGTTTCTTGTGATTCTATGATTAAGGGCTCACCATTGGTAATAGGATTAGGAAATAAATTGACTTTGCTCACAGCAAAATTATTTACACCAAGTGCAGAAGCACTTAGTTTTCTAATTCTGTGGTTTTTATAATCTGCAATTATTATACTCCCGGTACCGTCTATGACAATGTCTGATGGAGATTTTAATTGAGTTTCAGTACCAGGTTGTCCATCTCCATTAAACCCGCCACCAAAAAAACCAATACTACCTGTACCAACTATAGTGTTTATAATGCCATCAGTGGTTACTTTTCTAATTCTATGATTGCTTGAGTCAGTAATAAAAATATTTCCTAAAGCGTCTACGATTACACCTCTAGGGTCATTAAATTTTGCATCAATAGCCAAACCACCATCACCATTAAATTCATCAAAGCTTTGTTTCCCAGCAACAGTAGTTATTATACCATTACTATCAATTTTTCTAATTCTATCATCATCAGCAAAAAAGATATTTCCTGCATTATCTATATCTATATCAATAGGTCCTTTTAGTTTAGCAGCAGTTGCTAAGCCTCCATCACCAGAAAAATCATATTCTCCAGTTCCTGCAATTGTAGTTATAATACCATTAGTAGTAACTTTTCTAATCTTATTATTAAGATCATCACAAATGTAAAGATTTCCATTGGCATCAATTACAACACCTTGAGGAGTGTTTAGTTGTGCTGAAATTGCTTGTCCACCATCTCCGTCACTACCATCAGTTCCGTTTCCTGCTACGGTTGTAATGTTACCACTTGCAACATCTACTTTTCTAATTCTGTGATTTTCTTTATCGCAGATATAAAGATTTCCGTCAGTATCAACAGCTATACCAGTTGGGAAATTTAATTTTGCCGATGTTGCAATACCACCATCACCACTAAAGCCGAATTGACCAACCTGACCCGCTACAGTTGTGATAATACCATCAGCTGCTATTTTACGTACAACACTATTACCAACCTCAGAAAAATAGATATTTCCTGCATTGTCAATTGCAATACCCGTTGGTAAACTAATGTCGGCATCAATAGCTTGTCCTCCATCTCCAGTATAATCTTGATTTCCAGTACCACCAATGGTTGAAACATTCGCATATTGAGCAAAGGATATATTACATATGAATATGAATGTATAGAAGTAAATTTTTTTCATTTTGTTCTGTTTTATAAGCTTGGTTAAAAAACAAAATTACTTAAACCAAGATAGCTTAAGTAATTAAGTTTTTAGAAGATATTCACTATTTTAAAGGAATATCATAAGTATAAAGCAAATATTATTTCTCTAAAAAAGGATATTTATAATCGCTTGGAGGTACAAAAGTTTCTTTAATAGTACGGTTACTCACCCAACGTAGTAAATTCCAAACAGAGCCAGCTTTGTCATTGGTACCAGAGCCTCTAGCACCACCAAAAGGTTGTTGACCTACAACGGCACCAGTAGGTTTGTCATTGATATAGAAATTCCCTGCAGCATTTTCTAAGGCATTACAAGCGTAATCAATAATATATCTGTCGTTACTAAAAATTGCACCTGTTAAGGCATATTCTGAAGTTTCATCTACTAAAGTTAAAGAAGCTTCCCAATTGACATCATCATATACATAAATGGTAATTACAGGACCAAATAATTCTGTACACATAGTAGTGTACTTAGCGTCTTTTGCTAAAATAACAGTAGGTTCTATGAAATATCCTTTAGACTTGTCATGGTTACCACCAACAATAATTTCAGCAGATTTATCCTTTTTGGCTTGATCTATATAACTTGAAATTTTGTCAAAAGAAGCCTCGTGAATTACTGCATTTACAAAATTTGAAGTGTCTTCAGGACTTCCCATTTTTATTGATTCTACCTGTTTAACGACATGTTTTTTAACAGTTGCCCAAAGACTTTTAGGGATATAAGCTCTTGAAGCCGCAGAACATTTTTGTCCTTGATATTCAAAGGCTCCTCTTGTAATAGCAGTGGCAACTTGCAGAGCATCCGCGGAAGCGTGAGCCCAGATAAAATCTTTACCGCCTGTTTCACCTACAATTCTTGGGTAGGTTTTGTAAGTATTGATATTTTCACCAATTTGTTTCCATAATAATTTGAAAACAGTTGTAGAGCCCGTAAAGTGCAGTCCTGAAAAATCAGGGTGATTTAATATAGTAGTACTTATCATTACAGGATCTCCGTAGACAACATTAATAACGCCATCTGGTAAACCAGCTTCTTTAAATAAATCTACTATTATCTTGGCAGAATATACTTGGCTGTCTGAAGGTTTCCAAACACAAACATTACCCATCATTACGGGTGCTGCACACAAATTTGCAGCAATAGACGTGAAATTAAATGGTGTAATTGCATAGGTAAAACCTTCTAAAGGGCGGTATTCCATCCTATTCCAAATACCTGGACTAGAAATAGGTTGGTTTGCATAAATTTCTGTCATAAATTCTACATTAAATCTAAAGAAATCTATCATTTCACATGCAGCATCAATTTCTGCTTGCATTACATTTTTAGACTGAGCTATCATAGTAGCAGCATTCATTTTTGCACGGTAAGGCCCTGCTAATAACTCAGCAGCTTTAATAAAGATGGCAGCACGATGTTCCCAAGGTGTTTTAGACCATTTTTCACGAGCTTCTAATGCGTTAGAAATTGCCAATTCAACATGTTTTTTTTCTGCTTTATGATATTGACCAACGGTATGTTTATGGTCATGTGGAGGGTGTATTGAAACAGTATTACCTGTTTTAATTTCTTTGCCACCAATATAAAAAGGAATATCAATTTCTTCATTGTACATCTTTTTATAGGTCGCTAATAATTCTTTTCGTTCAGGGCTATTAGCTGCGTATGATTTTACGGGTTCATTTATTGCTTTGGGTACATTAAAAAATCCTGTTGCCATTTGATTAAATTTTATTTAATTATAGTAAATTTGTATAAGCAAAGTTACAATATATTTGTAAGTTTTTGATTATTGTTTTGTTAAACAGTTAAACATTTTTCATGTGTACAGTGACCTATCTTCCTATTGGAAAAACCGATTTTATTTTAACATCAAGTAGAGATGTTCCGTTTTCAAGAGAGCGTGCAATACCACCTAAAAAATATAGAGAAGAAGGGGTTGAATTAGAGTATCCAAAAGATGGAAAGGCTGGTGGAACTTGGATAGGTACCAGTTCTAAAAACAGATTAATATGTTTACTAAATGGCGGGTTTGCATACCATACGTCAAGAGTATCCTATAAAAAAAGCAGAGGTATTATTGTAAAAGACCTGCTTAAAGTTGATAATATTCGTAGAGGGTTAGATAAAATTGATTTGGAAGGCGTAGAACAGTTTACCCTAACTATTGTCGATTGGAATAAAACTCTTGAATTGATTGAGTTTGTTTGGGATGGAAAGCAAAAACATTTTAAAGAGATGACACAAGAACCCTACATATGGTCTTCTTCAACTTTATATGATGAAAGTGTAAAACAGTTACGAAAGGGTTGGTTTGCAACTTGGCAACAGCAACATAGGTTTACAAGTGAAAACATTTTAAATTTTCATAATACCGCAGGTGTTGGAGATTCTAATATTGATGTGATGATGGATAGAAAAGTAGGTGGAACCGTAAGTATTACTTCAATAAAAAAAGAAAACGGCAAGGTTGTTGTCTATTATAAGGAGATATAAACCACAATTTTTAAGAATTGTAATTTTCACGGTTTTCAGGGGGTGTAGTTTTTGAAATAGAAGGCATCTTTGTACCGTTAAAAATAAACTCAATATAAATTGAATGAGATATACCTATACTAATAAGATAGATAGGATAATTTATTTAAGAAAAGTGCGTTATATTCAGTATTCTTGTAATTAATATACAACTATGTTTAAAAAAGGAATTTACATTTTATTATTAGGATTTTTACTGCTATTGACAGGCTGTTTCGAAATTATTGAAGAAGTAACTTTGAAAGATGATGGTTCAGGTGACGTTACTTTAACTTTAAATTTGAGTAGAAGTAAAACTAAAATTAATTCAATAATGCTATTAGATAGTGTTAATAATTACAGAGTGCCCTCTGAAGCTGAAGTTAAAAAACACTTTACCGAAATTGTAAAGACAGTTAAAAACACAAACGGAATTAACAATGTGAGTAATACCATTGACATGAAAGAATTTATCTTTACGCTTTCATGTAGTTTTGATAATATTGATGCTTTAAATACGGTAATTTCAAATTTTAGTTCAAAAAAAGAAGCCCAAAGAATCAAAAATCATAAACATTTTGCTTTTGATAAAGCAACAAAGACTTTTACAAGAAGTTATCATTATGATGTGGCAAAAGAAATTAAAAACACAAATATGGAGGATAGAAAGGTTTTTGAAACTGCGTCAATTAGAAGTATTTATCGTTTTACAAAACCAATAGTCTCATCAGAAAATAAAATGGCTAAAATATCAGGGAGTAAAAAAGCTATCATGTTAAAAGTAACTGCACAAGATGTTATCAAAAATAGAAATTCAATAAAGAACAAAATTAAATTAGAAAACTAAATCAATAATTCAAATAATCTAACGAATAAAAGATGATTTGAAGCAAATATAAATTAGATGACAACAGATATAAATTGTTTGTCATTTCCAATTAAGAAAAAGACTAATTTAGCACAATAAAATATAAAAATAAATCAAACCTAAATAATGAAAAAAATTATTTTAACCATAGCCTTAATTGCGACAACCATAAGTTTTTCGCAATCTTTAGAAAGTAAAATACCAGCAAATACAAAAGTTGTTGTTACTGTTGATGGTAGTCGTTTATTAGAATTAATGCCACTTACAGAATTTGAAAATTACGCTGTAATTAAAGAAATTATTAAAGATGTTCAACAAGACAAGCCCCATATTAATGGAATCTCTGATTTGGGCTTTGATATAAATTCTGACGCTTATTATTTTTATTACCCAACTGATAGTATTACTTATCATGTAGGATTGATAAAACTAAAAAATAGAGCCGATTTTGAAAAATTATTAGATGAATCTGATCAAAAAAAGATTGTTAGAGAAGGTAATGTAAGTCACTATTCAGAAGACTCAGAATTGAATATGATGTGGAATGATAATATATTGATCCTTTCTGGAGGAATGTTGTCTTATTCTTATTTTGATAAAAATAGAGAAAGGTTTGAAGCACAGGCGTTAAATGAAGATGAGAGTTTTTATGAAGTTAAAAAAAGGGTAGCTGGTACTTGGGCAGCCAATTATGCAAAGCAATTATTTAATTATAAAGGGGCTTCAATACAATCTAATCAAAATTATCAAAAATCTAAAGATATTAATGCTTCTGCTACCTTGTGGATTAGCAATTATGGGGGTATGATGAACGATATGATGAACTCTAGTTTGTATTATACAATGGGTTCAAGAATGAATGTAAAGAATAATAGATTAGGCTTTGGTTCAATGGTCGCACAATTATATTTTGAAGAGGATAAAGCTAGAATGACTTCAAAATTGGAGATTAATGAGAATTGGCAAAAAACATTTAAAAAGATATACGCATCTAAATTAGACAAATCATTTTTCAAATATTTTAATGAAAATGATGTATTGTCTTATGCGAGTTTTTCTATGAATACAGAAGCTTTTTTAGATGAATACCCCAGATTAATGTCAGAAATTTATGGAGGTATGCTGCCAGAATATGAAGAAGAAACTTCCGTAGCTGCTGATTTATTTTCATTAATTTTAGATGAAGAAGCAGTTGGTGAGTTGGTAACTGGTGATATGCTGTTTGTTTTAAATGATATTGTTGAAAAAGATATTACCTATACTACTTATGAGTATGATGATGATTATAATGAAACAGAAGTAAAGAAAACAAAGAAAGAAGCTAGTCCTGATTTTACAATAATGGTAGGTTCTGAAAATGAAAAATTATTATTCAGATTGATTAGACTAGGTGTGAAACATGAAGCTTTTGAAACAAAGAAAAATTACTATAAATTAAATCTACCAAGCAAAACGCCGTTTGATTTGTTTGCTGTTATTAAAGATGAGAAAATTTTTCTAACTACTTCAGAAAAAAGATTGACAGATATTATTAGTAATAGGGTCGTTTCTAAAAGTGATGCTCATAAAAAAAGAATCCGTAAAAATTCTTCTGTACTCTATGTAGATTTAGATAATTTAATTGCTAAAATACCTGAATCTGAATTGAGCAGTAGTGAAAAGGAATTTGCTAAATATGCAGAAGGGAATCTGAAAGAGGCATATTTTACAGGTAAGATGAAAGGAAATATTTTGTATTCTGAACTTATTATAGAAACTGAAAAGAATCGTAAGAATTCATTAAAAGTACTATTAGACTTTCTTGAGTTTGTAGATTAATCATGAAGAGAAAAATTCTTTATACCTTAATTGGCTTGGTAGTACTTTTATGTACTGCCTATCTGTTAAGGTATAAACAATCACAAGTTTTTGAAAATAGAGTCCCTAAAAATGCTACTGAGGTTATAAATGTGCATTTAAGGCAGATAGAAAATGATTTGTTGTTTGATTTTTTAGCACACCCAATTACATATTTAAAATCTAGACCAAGAAAAAAAGATAGCATTAAGAAAAATAAATTCCCCTATATTAACGGAGTTGAAATTCCCGAAAATGTTTTGTTTTTTTCAAATGAAACTACCTATAAGAAGCATTGGTTTAGTACAGTTTTTAATTTAAAGGATAAAGAAAAATTTATTCACTTTTTTTTACGAGAAAAATTTATTAAAAGTAACGTAAAGGCTATTGAATTTTATAGTAAAGATAATTTGGTGTTAGCCATACAAGATGATAAGTTAGTATTTGTAATTAAGCATAGTCATGAAGATGATATTTCTGAAATTGTGACAACTGTTTTTAATGAAACAGAATTTTTGTCTAAAGAGTCTGAATTGCTAAAAACAATGATTAACAATGAAAGTGGTATTGTTTTTTCTTCAAAAGCACATGGTTTTTTAGAGGCTAATTTTAAAGAAGGACTTTTTGAAATTACAGGAAATTTTGTGTCTGATTTTTTTATGAACACTACGTCTTCAGAAATGATTGGCAATCCTGTGAGTTTTTTTACTGCAAAAATTAATAAAGACAATTTACAATTCAAAGAGTTAGTTGATAGAGGTAAAGTTAAGTTTGATGAAATCACCCATTTATCTTTAGATTCTATTGTCAAAAAATGGAATGGAAAAATTCATTTGAATTTAGCATCTGTAGAGAATACAATTGATACGATTGTAACGTATGAGTTTGATGATGATTTTAATAAAGTTAAAAAAATAGCTACTCAAGAAAAGGCAATACCAGCTCTTGGTATTAGACTAGGAAAAGAAAGGTTGTCTGATTTATCGGCATATTTTTTACGGAAAAATGCCATTCAACTACATGATGGTGATTCAGTATTTACTACACTACCTGTTTATAAATTTGTTGCAGCGAATACTAAGGATAATTTTGAATTGTTTGTAGCCCAACAGCAAAACAACAAAGGTTCAAAAAACACAACTTCTAAATTGAATTTTTATTTTGATGTAGAAAAGTACCTGCAAAGACCATTAGATATTCCATTAAAAAAAGAGCAAGTTAAAGTTTTTAATTTGATAAAAACAGCTACTGTACAATGGTCTGGTAAGAATCAATTTTTATTAAATATTGAATTAAAAAACACACACAGAAACTTTTTAGGGCAGTTGATAAAACCCTAAAAAGAAAATGCTAAAAATGAAATCAATAGACCACCAATTGAAGAAAGTAATACAAACACAACATTTAATAACAAGAATTTAACGATGGTTTTAAACTTTTTTTGTTTGTAAAAATTTCGGAGAGATTTGTATAAATAAAAGAGAAAAACTAACAAAAATATAGCAATTCCAGCATCGGTTTTCAATATGCGATTAAAAATTGTAAAGAAAATAAGTAAGATAAAAAATACAGTTTGTACATTAAAAACAAACACCAAATGTTCTGTATAATTTTTTTTACCTCTAATATACAATAGCGAAATAAACCAAGTAAAAATAGGTAGCATAAAAAATAAAGCGATTGATATTTTAGAAACAACACGTTCAAAATATGATTTTCTGAAATCAGAGTCATTTTTGAGTTTATTAAAATCTTGAGCTCTTGTATAGTAATAAATATTCCATTTTGATTTTTCTTGACCCAAATCGTCAAGTGCTTCCCTAACTGAAGCTTTAGGATGCTTTTCATTATACCTTGCAAAAAGGTTAATTTTTTTATTTAATTCCTGGTCTTGATTATCATTTAATAAGACCTTCTCAATTGAAAATTCTGTTTTTTTAGGTAAGGCATAATTTATTTTTTCAGTCTTTAAAATACTTTGAAAGTACTCAATAGCTTCCTTTTTTAATTCTAAAAGGTACATTTTTTTCTCCCAGCTACTTGAACGGTCTTTATTGTATGAATTTGAAATAAATGATAAAGTGGGTTTGTAGATAAGGTCAAATACTGAGTCTTTTTGTTTAGTGTTTAATGCGTCATTATTTAATAGTTTCAAAATATTTCTAGAATTCAATATTGAATCAATATGTTTTTCTATTTTTTGTCTGTTAAAAATAGCAATTGAATCATTTTCGCGATCAAAAGAATCACCTTCCATATCTGATGTTAAATTGTCTTCAGGTATTTTATTCGTAACTATTTTATATCCATCCAATACAGAAAGCAACCCTTGTAATAAGAAAAACACAATGGTAACATTCAAATACAATTGAAATGGGTTTACATATCGTTTCCGTTTACCTTCAATATACTCTTTAGAAACTTTGCCAGGTTTAAATATTAGAGGTGTAAATGTGTTGAAAAAACGAGTGTCAAAAGAAAAGAAACCAGAAAAGAACTCAGAGACAAACTGTTTAATACTTACAGGTTGTTCGTCATTTACTTGTCCGCAATTAGAACAGAAATTGTCATTGCCAGAAATTGGTTGTTTACAATTTAAGCATTCTAAACCTCTTATGTTTTGTTTAAATCGGGTTGTTGATTTCACTTTGAAATAGTTATTGCTTGATAAAAGTAAAGAATTATATTCAGTAATACTAAAACTAGCAACAATTTACTAGGAAAAACGCACACTTTTATTTTTGTTTTTTTGCCACGAATACACGAATCATATTGTTAAATGTAAAATAATAATTTTCACGAATAAAAATCCTATAGGATTTTTGAAATTGGTGATAATTCTTTGTTTTTTTCAAAAAAAATAGAATAAAAATTAGTGCATTTGTGACTTCTTTAATTAGAAATTGCAGGAACCGTTAATTGAAAAGTAGGAATCTGTACTTTAAAATTTTTGGTAGTAGTAAAATTAATCATATTGTAATATCCTTTCATTGATCCGGTTGGGGAAGATAAGTTACAATATGACCTGTATGTATAGCTCTTTTTAGGAGCTAGAATTGGTTTTTCACCAATGACCCCATCACCTTCTACAATTTCAAGGTTTTTAAGAGCATCAAAAATTTTCCAATGTCTACTTGTCAATTGTACGGAGTCATTGCTTTGATTCTCAATGGAAATGCTGTAACTAAATGAAAAGCACATTTCTTTATTTTGATGACAGACGCCTTCAAAATTTGTTTGTACTGAAATTTTAATTCCATTTGTTACTTGTTGAACCATAGTTGTATACAGTGTAATATTAATGCCAAAGATAAGAATTTTTATCTTTAAAATCACTAAATCTATTTAGTAGATGCTTTAATCGTATTTTAGTTGCGTAAATTTTCAGAATTCGCTTGTCCGAAACCAATAACTTGGTCGTATTTGCTGCCTATAGGTTTGTAGTAGACCAGTACTGAATAATCATTTTCTGTTTGGTAATAAGAGCCTTCAATTGCACGATTGTTTATTTCTCCTTTAGCATTGGCTGTTATGTAGCTGTAATTATAAAAACCTTGTTTTAATAATAATGTACAAGTGTAGATATTATAGTCTTCATTGTACGTCATTTTATTTTCATCATTTAATTGCCAATCGTTAAAATCTCCATAGACATAAATAGCGTCTTCGCTAACATCCGTTAAGGCTTCTAAAGCGAAATGCACTTGAGAGTAATCGGCTTCTGATGCAGTATTATCATTATCAATAGTTCTGATTACAAAATTTCCATTCACATCAGGGTAAAATGTATAGGGTTTGTTTTTACGCATTTCATCGGTATATAGATAGGTGTGAAAAAGTCCATCAAGTCTTGTTTTAGCAATATTATTGGTGGCGTTTCTAATTTCTTTAGTATCAAAAAACAGGTATTCGTTGCCTGCCCAAAAAGAAACTTTATTTGAATATTTATAGAGGAGTTGGTTGCCTCGATAAAATTGAGGTTTTATATTTTTGATAGCGGTGTTCCAATCGTTATTTTGATAGACGGCAATTTTAATTTCTTGACTAGGGTTGTTGATGCGTAAATCTGGATGATTAACAGAAAATTCTATATTATGTTTAGAACTTATACTAGAGATGTCTCTACTTTTATGTACACTTACTCCAGCTGTAACCTTTGGTTGGTAAACTATAAAAGGTCTGGTAAAAACAATTTCATCATCTTCGTTTGTGATGGTAATCAAATAATTTCCGCTTAATTTTATTGAGGTTCTCTCGTTTGGTATTTGTAGTTTGTAGTAGGTATAGGGCTGTACAGTATTGAATGAATTTTCAAAATCTCTAATCCTGTCCGTATCATAGCCATTTATATATTCTGTAGCCACTAATCTTGAAACTTTCCAATTGTAATCATAATGTTCAATTTTCCATGTGTAATCTTCTTGGCTATCACTTAAATCATCAAATTCTAAAATTAATGGCTCACCTAATTTAACAATTGAAGAAAAATTATTTGTTAGTCTTGATCGTAATACGATTGATTTTATATAGGATGGCGGATCAACTATGACTTCACTTTGAGCATTGCCAATAGAACAACTAAAAATTAAAAGTAAAAAGAAGGTAAAATTAAATTTTGACGTGAACATTTGTGTTAATTTGTAATTTGAATGCAAAAGATATACCAAATTTAAATAAATTCAGTTTACTATTTACACTGTGTAAAAATAAGTAGAAATATAATGATTATTTAGAATCATTATAAATAAATATTTATCTAACAAAATAGCAAATAACAAATACAAAATCTTTAAATTTGCACCGTTTTTTAGAGACAATAAATCCAAATCTTAATTATGTCACAAGACATTCGTATTAAAAAAGGCTTAGATATTAAACTTATTGGCGAAGCAAATCAAACTACAACGCCACTTTCTTTGAGTAGTATTTATGTTGTAAACCCTAATGATTTTCACAAAATTACACCTAAACTTATAGTGAAAGTTGGTGCTAAGGTAAAAGCAGGCGAAGCGTTATTTCATGCCAAATCAAATGATAAAATTTTATTTCCTTCTCCGGTAAGTGGTGAACTTATTGAAATTGTGAGAGGCGAAAAACGTAAAGTGTTAGCCCTGAAAATTGCAGCTGATAAGACTCAAGCGTTTAACGATTTTGGTAAAAGTGATGTTGCTAAAATGTCTGAAGAAGATGTTAAAACAAAATTGTTAGCCTCTGGTTGTTGGCCATTTATTAAGAAACGTCCTTATGATGTAATAGCAAACCCAGAAGAGGCTCCTAAAGCAATTTTTATTTCAGGCTATGCAAGTGCTCCTTTGGCGACAAATTATGATTATACTTTGAAAGGTAAAGAAGCTGAATTACAAGCTGCAATTACGGCACTTACAAAACTAACTACAGGAAAAGTTCATGTTAGTGTAGGTAAAAATTCAAGTTCACCTTTAGCAAATGTTTCGGGTGCAACAGTACATAAAGTTTTTGGGCCACACCCGAGTGGAAATGTTGGTACTCAAATTGCAAAAATTGATCCTATCAATAAAGGTGAAGTTGTTTGGGTAGTGACTCCTCAAGATTTAGTAGTAATTGGAGAATTATTATTGACAGGGCACTTTAATATAAAAAGAACAATTGCTTTAACAGGTTCTCAATTTATTAAGACTGGCTATTTAGAAATTATAGCAGGTGCAAGTATTGCAGACTTAGTAGCAGAAAATTTAGAAGCTAATTCTAGAATTATAAGTGGTAATGTACTTTCAGGTACTCAAGTTACTGAAGAAGGAAGTATAAATTATTATGACAATCAAATTACAGCCATTCCAGAAGGAGATGATTATGAATTTTTTGGGTGGGCAAAACCTATTACTAATAAAATTTCAGCAACAAGAGCATTGACATTTTCATGGTTGTTTCCTAAAAAGAAGTTTGATTTAAACACCAATACTAATGGTGAACATAGAGCTTTTGTGGTTACTGGTGGTTATGAAGAAGTTTTTCCTTTAGATATATATCCGATGCAAATTTTAAAAGCATGTATGTATAAAGATTTAGATGAAATGGAAGCGTTGGGTATGTATGAAGTCGCACCAGAAGATTTTGCATTGACAGAATTTGTGTGTGTGTCTAAGCAACCACATCAAAAAATTATTAGAGAAGGTTTAGATTTAATGTTAGAAGAAATAGGCTAAAAAAACAACAATGGGTTTAAAACAAAACTTACACAAGTTAAAAGAAAAGTATAATGGCACTAAAGTAGCTCCAGCTTTTAATGCATTGCATACTTTTTTATACACACCAAATGACACTACGCATGCTGGGACTCATATTAAATCGGCTGACGATTTAAAACGGACAATGAATACCGTAATTTTGGCATTAATTCCGTTAGTTATTTTCGGAATGTTCAATGCAGGTTACCAACATCATTTAGCTTTTGGTGATATTAAAGCTGTAACAGGAGGGTTTTTTAGCCCAGAGTTTTGGACACTTGATAATTTTATGGTGGGCTTTTGGAAAACACTACCCTTAATCATTATTTCTTACGGAGTTGGTTTAGGTGTTGAGTTTATTTTTGCAATTATCAAAGGGCATGAAGTTGAAGAAGGTTATTTAGTAACGGGTATGTTAGTACCTTTAATTGTACCTATAGATATTCCTTTATGGATGCTTGCCGTAGCTGTAATTTTTGGGGTCGTTATTGGTAAAGAAGTATTTGGTGGTACAGGTATGAATATCCTAAATCCTGCATTAACCATTAGAGCTTTTTTGTTTTTTGCTTATCCAACTTGGATGAGTGGTGATAAGGTTTGGGTTAATGGTGCCGTAGAAAGAACCAATGAAATTTTAGCAGGGGCAAATGTAGATGCCATTTCTGGAGAAACTATTTTAGGAAGTTTAGCACAGGGTAAAGAAATAGTACATTCTGTTTGGGATATGTTTTATGGTTTTATTCCAGGTTCAGTAGGTGAAACATCTACTTTATTAATTTTATTAGGAGGACTCTTTCTTATTTTTTCAAAAATAGGAAGCTGGCGTATCATGCTAAGTGCCACATTAGGAGCCTTAGTAATGGGATTGATATTTAATGGTATTGCAGATGCAGGATGGATTGGTGAAGGAAGTAAATTTTATAGTTTAATGTCTACCTCTTTTTGGCATCATCTATTAATTGGTGGTTTTGCATTTGGTGTAGTCTATATGGCAACTGACCCTGTAACCGCATCACAAACCAATAAAGGAAAATGGATTTACGGATTTCTAATCGGATTCTTATCTATTATGATTCGTGTGTTCAATCCTGCCTATCCAGAAGGTGTAATGTTAGCCATTCTATTGATGAATGTATTTGCACCAACAATTGACCATTACATAGTACAAAGCAATGTAAAGAAAAGATTAAAACGTATAAAAGTTAAAATAACATAAAAAAACGCTGTGAATCTCTGTGTATCCTAATGTGGTACTCAGTGTAATAACTATATAAAGATGGAAAAAAGAACAGACAAAAATTCATATACTATACTATTTGCTATCGGAATGGTATTGGTAGTAGGTTCGTTATTAGCATTTGCTGCGGCATCCTTAAAACCTAATATTGAAGAAAATAAACGTATAGAAAAACAACAAAATATTTTATACGCAATGGGCATCAATAATAATGATGAGGGTAGCGTTACATTTGTTGGTAAAGATGTAGTTGCTGATGAATTTTCAAAATATATCAAAAAGCAAATTGTCATTCAAGGCGATAAGGTAACTGAAGATGTAAACGCCTATTTGATTGATGTTAAAAAGGAACAAACAAATGCTAAGGCAGGTAAGACAAGAAAATTACCTTTGTTTATTGGTGAAAAAGAGGGCAAAACATTTTATGTTGCACCCATTAGAGGTAAAGGTTTATGGGATGCAATTTGGGCGTATGTAGCCATGGATAATAATATGGTTGTTCAAGGTATCTATCTTGATCATAAAGGTGAAACACCAGGTTTAGGAGCTAATATCAAACAGCGTTTCTTTATGGATGACTTTACTGGTGAGCATCTAATGAATAATGGAACTTTTAAAGGGATTAACGTTGCTAAAGGTAATGCAGATCCAATCAATAAAGACAAAACAGATAATGAAGTAGATGCCATTGCAGGAGCTACAATTACTGGTGACGGTGTAGCTGCAATGTTAAAATCTGAATTGAAACAATATGTACCTTATTTTAAAACTTTAAAAAAATAATATGGCACTTTTATCAAAAAAAGACGCACAGTTAATCACAGATCCGTTAACAGATAATAACCCAATTACCATTCAGGTGTTAGGTATTTGTTCTGCTTTGGCAATTACTGCTGAGCTCAAAGCATCTATCGTTATGGCCATAGCTGTACTGTTTGTATTAGGAATAGGTAATGTTGTGATTTCATTGATGAGAAATATCATTCCTTCAAAAATTAGAATTATCGTGCAATTAGTTGTGGTTGCTGCATTGGTAATTATTGTTGATTTAGTGTTGAAAGCTTTTGCTTACGAACTAAGTAAAACATTATCTGTCTTTGTAGGATTAATTATTACCAACTGTATAATTATGGGCCGTTTTGAAGCCTTTGCTTTGGCAAACGGACCATGGAAAGCTTTTCTAGATGGCATAGGAAATTCATTAGGTTATGGCGTTATCTTAATCATAGTAGGTTTCTTTAGAGAACTGCTTGGTTCAGGTACTTTATTAGGATATAAAGTGTTAGGAGATCCAATAGCTAAAACAGGTGTATATGCATTTGGTTATGAAAATAACGGATTTATGTTATTAGCACCCATGGCATTAATTGTATTAGGAATTATTATTTGGATACAACGTAGTAGAAACGAAGCATTAATAGAAGAACACTAATAAATGGAACATTTAGAATTATTTTTCAAATCAATCTTTATAGACAACATGGTATTTGCTACGTTCTTAGGAATGTGTTCTTACCTTGCTGTATCTAAAAAAGTAACTACTGCGGTTGGTTTAGGTGCTGCTGTAATATTTGTATTGGCAATTACAGTCCCTTTAAACTGGTTGTTAGATCAATATATTTTACAACCGGGAGCCTTAGTTTGGTTAGGAGCTGAGTATGCAGATTATGATTTAAGTTTCTTGTCATTCATCTTATTTATAGCAACCATTGCAACTATGGTACAATTGGTAGAGATTGTTGTTGAGAAATTTTCACCATCTTTATACAATTCATTAGGTATATTTTTGCCATTAATTGCAGTAAACTGTGCTATTTTAGGAGGCTCATTATTTATGCAATCTCGTGAAATTCCAACTTTAGGTTTAGCACTTACTTATGGTGTCGGTTCAGGTATCGGATGGTTTTTAGCCATTTTAGCTATTGCAGCAATTCGTGAAAAAATCAGATATTCAAATGTACCACCAGCTTTAAGAGGATTAGGGATTACCTTTATCATTACAGGCTTAATGGCGATTGGTTTTATGAGTTTTGGAGGAATGTTAACAGGTGGAGAAGAAGAAGCTAAAGAAACAAAAGAACAAGCGATACAAATAAAGGAGGACTTGAAAGTAGATGAAAGTGATACAGTAAAAGAAGCAATTAAAGAAGAAAATACCACAGCATTAAACGAGTAATATGATATTAGCAGTAAGCACAACAGGAACAATAGTCATCACTGTAATAACCTTTTTAGTTATTACGTTGTTATTGGTAGGATTATTATTAGTTGTAAAACAAAAACTGGCACCTTCTGGTCCAGTAAAAATCACCATTAATGGTGAAAAAGTTGTAGAAGTAGCCTCTGGAGGAAGTTTATTATCAACCTTAGGAAATGAAAAAATATTCTTACCCTCAGCATGTGGTGGTGGTGGTACATGTATTCAATGTGAATGTCATGTAAATTCTGGTGGTGGTGAAGCTTTACCTACAGAAACACCTCATTTTTCTAGAAAAGAATTAAAGGAAGGCGTTCGTTTGGCATGTCAAGTAAAAGTAAAACAAGACATGAATATTTCAATTCCTGAAGAAATTTTCGGAATTAAAAAATGGGAAGCTACCGTAGTTTCAAACTATAATGTAGCTACGTTTATTAAGGAATTTATTGTAGAAATTCCAGAAGATATGGCTTATAAAGCAGGTGGCTATATCCAAATTGAAATCCCGAATACAGAAATTAAATATGATGAAATGGATGTTACAGCACATCCTGAAGACCATCCAGGAGAACCAGAAAAATTTAAAGGTGATTGGGATAAATTTAAACTCTGGCCTTTGGTAATGAAAAATACTGAAACAGTTGAAAGAGCTTATTCGATGGCTTCTTACCCTGCTGAAGGTAGAAAGATAATGTTAAATGTACGTATTGCAACACCACCTTTTGATAGAGATAAAGGCGGATGGATGAATGTTAATCCAGGTATTGCATCTTCTTATATCTTTAATCAAAAACCAGGAGATAAAGTAACTATCTCTGGGCCTTATGGTGAATTCTTTATCAATGAATCTGAAGCTGAAATGTTATATGTAGGAGGTGGAGCTGGTATGGCACCTATGCGTTCGCATTTGTACCAATTGTTTAGAACATTAAAAACAAATCGAAAAGTAACGTATTGGTATGGAGGGCGTTCTAAAGCTGAACTGTTTTATATCCATTACTTTAGAGCATTAGAAAAAGATTTCCCTAATTTTAAATTCTATATCGCCTTATCTGATCCCACTGAAGCAGATAATTGGAAATTAAAAGAAGATATTCATGATGAAGCAGGAGACGGTTTTGTAGGCTTTATTCATCAAGTGGTAATCGATCAGTACTTGTCAAAACATGAAGCTCCAGAAGACTTAGAATTGTATTTCTGTGGCCCACCATTAATGAACAATGCGGTTCAGAAGATGGGTGAAGATTTTGGTATGGCAGATGAAAACATACGTTTTGATGACTTTGGTGGATAAACGTGAAACGTTTTTGAATTCTTGTCATTCAGCCCCAAAGTTTCATAAGTAAAAGAGTAGCGTGAAGAATCTATAATTTTGACTGGTAAATAATAAACAAAAACCAACACAGAAGTGTTGGTTTTTTTAATGGATCAATATTTTTTAGACAAGTTTATTGTTTGTAAAACGATAATATAGTTAAATCCTTATCTTTGGAAAAAAAACAAGGATGTTTTACAAATTTTCACTACTTATTATAACATTATTGTTGTTAGTAAACTGCAATAGTCAAAATAAAAAAAATATGGCTGATCATAAATATACCAATGCTTTAATAGATGAAACAAGTCCTTATTTATTACAACATGCTCACAATCCTGTTGATTGGCATGCCTGGAATGATGAAACCTTGGCATTAGCAAAAAAGGAAAATAAATTAATACTAATTTCTGTTGGTTATGCTGCTTGTCACTGGTGCCATGTTATGGAACATGAAAGTTTTGAAGATACTACGGTTGCTAAAATAATGAACCAAAATTTTATCAATATAAAAGTTGATAGAGAAGAAAGACCTGATGTAGATCAGGTGTATATGAATGCTGTTCAGCTGATGACGGGTAGAGGTGGTTGGCCTTTAAATTGTATTGCTTTGCCTGACGGAAGACCAGTTTGGGGAGGTACTTATTTTCCTAAAGAGAATTGGATTAGTATTTTAGAACAATTGGCAAAATTGTATAAAGAGAACCCTGAAAAATTAGAAGATAATGCTGCTAAATTGACTGAAGGTGTTCGGCAATCAGATTTGGTAGTTTTAAATACTGCAGAAAAAGAATATTCAAAAGATGAATTAGAAACTATGGTTACCAAATGGGGTAAATATATGGATACTGATCTAGGCGGTAGTGCAGGTGCTCCAAAATTCCCTATGCCAAACAATTCTCAATTTTTATTGAGGTATGCCATTCAAAATGGAGATGAAAAAATGTTAAATTATGTAAATACCACATTAACTAATATGGCTCTTGGCGGAATGTATGATCAAGTAGGAGGCGGTTTTGCTAGATATTCGGTTGATGCCAAATGGCATATTCCTCATTTTGAAAAAATGCTATATGACAATGGTCAACTGGTAAGTTTATATGCAAATGCCTATTTAGTGACTAAAAATCCTTTTTACAAACAAATAGTTTATGAAACTACAACTTTTGTAGAGCGAGAATTAATGCATGATAATGGAGCTTTTTATTCATCGCTAGATGCTGATAGCGACAATAAAGAAGGTAAATTGGAAGAAGGAGCTTTTTATGTATGGAAGAAAGAAGAGTTAAAAACTATCCTTAAAGAAGATTTTGAACTTTTTGCAGATTATTATAATGTGAATGATGCTTACAAATGGGAACATGAAACCTATAATTTACACAGAACAGTTTCTGATGAAAAATTTTCTAAAAAACATAAAATAGCATTAGAAGGATTACAAAAGAAAGTAAAAAAATGGAAAGAATTTTTATTGAAAACTAGAGAAAAAAGAAGTCGCCCAAGGCTAGATGATAAAATTTTAACTTCTTGGAACGCCTTAATGCTTAAAGGATATATTGATGCTTATCGTGTTTTTGGTGATGAACATTTTTTAGAAAAAGCCTTAAAGAATGCTAATTTTATTGCAAAAGTTCAGCACAAAGAAGATGGAGGTTTATATAGAAATTATAAAAATAAAAAAAGTTCTATCAATGCTTATTTGATCGACTATGCAACAGTAATTGATGCTTATATTAATTTATACGAAGTAACTTTAGATGAAAAGTGGTTGCAAAATGCTAAAAATTTGACCAATTATTGTTTTGACCATTTTTATGATGATAAAAGTAACATGTTTTTCTTTACCTCAAATGAAGATAAAGATCTTATTGCTAGAAAAATTGAAACAGATGATGATGTCATATCGTCTTCAAATTCAATTATGGCAAATAACCTGTTTAAACTTGGGCATTATTTTGGAAATAAATCGTATTCAAAAAATGCAGATCAAATGCTACATAATGTAAAAAATAAAATTTCTGAGTATGGAGGGAGAGCTTCCAATTGGTTACTATTGTACACTAATTATTTAGGTGATTTTTATGAAGTTGCTATTGTAGGTGCTGATGCTAAGCAAAAATTAAAAGAATTTAATACGAAGTACATCCCAAATAAACTGATTGTTGGTAGTACTCAAGAGAGTAAGTTGCCTTTATTAGAATATAAATATAAAAAAGAGAATACTACTATTTTTGTATGTATTGACGGAGCTTGTCAATTACCAGTTAATGAAACTAAAAAGGCATTAGAACAAATTAATGTCAAATTTTAAAATCTGAATTTTGCATAACTAGTTTTACTTCTATTTTTTGTAAATTGCCAAGCTTAAATTAAATAAAAAAATAATATTATTATGGATGTAGAAAAATTAATGAATACTGGTTTAGAATTTGTAACCACTTACGGAATTAAAGTCATCGGAGCAATTGTAATTTGGATAATTGGTTCATGGATTGTAAAGAAATTAATGAAAGTTACAGGGAATGTGATGACTAAAAGTGGTTATGATGCTAGTCTTCAAAAATTCTTATTGAATTTAATAGGATGGGGACTGAAAATTTTATTAATTCTTGTTATTTTATCTCAGCTAGGTATTGAAACAACTTCTTTTGCCGCTATTTTAGCAGCAGCTGGTTTGGCAGTTGGTTTAGCATTACAAGGTTCGCTATCCAATTTTGCGGGCGGGGTATTGTTGATGATTTTTAAACCCATAAAAATTGGTGATCTTATAGAAGCTCAAGATACAGTAGGTGTAGTAAAAGAAATTGAAATTTTCACCACCAAATTACTAACTCCAGATAATAAATTGGTAATTATTCCTAATGGAACATTATCAAATGGTAATATTATCAATTATACTGAAGAAGGAAAGATAAGAGTTGACTTAACATTTGGAGTATCTTATGATGCTGATATAAAACAAACCAAAGAAGTGTTATTAAATGTATTGACTTCAAATAGTGATGTGTTACAAGATCCAGCTCCTACAGTTAATGTTTCTGGCTTAGGAGAAAGCTCAGTTGATTTTGCTGTAAGACCTTGGTGTACACCTGATAAGTATTGGGATGTCTATTTTGGAACTACAGAAAATGTTAAATTAGCGTTAGATAAAGCTGGTATTGAAATACCATATCCTCATGCAGTTGAGATTCAAAAAGAAGCTTAGAGAATTTTCTTTTTTGATTTAGTAACTAAAAAATCTTTTAAATAGAAAGGTTCAAAATAAGCGACATCTTCGATGTCGTTTTTTTTGTATTTATCATAAGATAACTTTGCCATTTGTTTTGATGAAGGGAAGAGATTGTCAATAAAAATAGCATTTTTATGTTTGATGATGGTTTTGCATTTTTCAGCTCCATCTCCTAAAAAATAAACTTTGCTTTTATTTAAAAAATCAACAAATGAATGCTCATTAATAATTTCAGCTTGTATTTCTCTAAGTTGATTGTAATTATGATCAAAAATAGCACTATAAACTTCCATTCGTCGTGCATCTAATAAAGGAACAATAATAGCATCTTTTTCAACAACTATCGCATTGGCTAAAGACTTTAATGTTGAAATCGAGATTAGAGGTTTGTCTAATGAAAAACATAATCCTTTTGCTGTTGAAACTCCAATACGTAAACCAGTATAAGAGCCAGGACCTTTACTTACAGCAACAGCATCAATTTCATTTATAGTTTTATGAACAGATTTAAAAACATCCTCAATAAATAGATGTAATTTTTCTCCATGAGAATAATTACCATCATTCAATTCTTTTATAGCAAGTATATTACCTTGATTTGAAAGACTTACAGAGCAATTTTTGGTTGTGGTTTCTATGTTAAGTATTAATGACACAAATTAAAATATTAGACAAAAATACATTTTTAAGCTTAACTAAAAGACCTCACAGGTTTTTAAAACCTGTGAGGTCTATGTATATTTCTGTAAAATTATTTTACAATAGGTATTCCATAATAGAATTCTAATAATTTAGTTCTAAATACATAATTGTATTTAGCTCTAACTAAATCAGACTGTGCGTTGACTAACCTATTTCTCACCTGCTCAAAGTCAAAAGAGTTTGTAGCTCCTAAATTATAGCGTTCTTGAGCAAAAGTAAATGATTGCTCTTGTGCTTTAACAGATTTTTCAGCAGCTTCATACGCTTTTAACGTTGCTGTTGCATTTATATAAGCTCGTTCTACAGACTCTCTTAAAGCTCTTTTTGAATCATCTAAGTTTACTTGAGATATTTCTTGATTAATCTTAGCTCTATTTACATTGGCTTTAACCTGACCTCTACTAAAAATAGGAATGTTTAAGTTTAAGCCAATAAATTCACCTAAATTATTATCTAATTGATCAGAGAAAGGAAATTGAAAAACTGGAGAATTATTAGCATCTTTTATACCTTGTCTGTGGTTGTAAACGGTATTTAAGCCTGCACTTAATGATAAGCTAGGCAAATAATCTGCTTTGGCAATTTTAATTCCAGTTTCAGAATTTTGCAACGCTAATGCAGCACTTTTAATTTCTGGTTGATTTTCAACAGCCTTTGCGAAAATTTCTTCAGTATTATTATATAATAATGCTACAGAATTAATATCAATAGATATTTCTTCAATATCAAAATCTTGATTTGGTATTTGCAATAGTTGAGACAAATCTAATAATGATAGAGCTAGATTGTTTTCAGCAGTAACAACAGAATTTTCATCATTTACTTTTGTAGCTTCAACTTCAAGTAAATTACCGTAAGGTTGAACGCCAGCATCTACCAATTCTTTGGTTCTTTCTAATTGCTGATTGCTAATGATTATTTGAGCTTCAGCAATTTTTAAATTTTCTTTATTAAATAATACATTTAGATATGAGTTTACAATATTTAAAGAAATATCATTTTTCATTTTTTCTAAATCCAATTGACTGGCTTCGTAAGAAATTTTAGATTGCTTCAAGTTATTTTTATTACTAAAACCATTAAATAGATTCATAGAGGCGTTTAATTCGAAACTGTTAGAACGTCTGTCATTGGCAACTCTAGAGTTACTTGCAGCATCAAAACCAGAACCGAAACTGAAATTTTGTGAAGCAGAAGCTGAAACTCCCGGTAGCATATTCCCTTTTGCAGAAGTAATGTCTTCTTTTCTTAAGTCTGTAGTGTATCCAGCTTTTTTAACAGATAAATTATGCTCTAAAGCATGATCTACGCTTTCTTTTAATGTCCATTTTTTATCTTGTGCAAATGAAGTTGCGATAATGAATAATGCAATTAGTATACTAAATCTTATTTTCATCTATTTAAATTTAATAGTGCCCAATAAATGAAATATGAATTTAAAGGGTTGAGTTTATTGATTTTTCTATATGACGAACAAAAGTAAAACTTGTTACACTTTATAAGTCTTATTATAATGTTAATTTAATTCTCGTCAGCAATTATAATCTGTAATTTCAATGCCGAAATAGTATTATTAGCTCAAAACCTATTAATCACTGTTCTTTTCTAAAAGGTAAAAGTAAACGTGTACTATTTCTATAGTAATCTACTTTTTTTTCCATTTCCTGAATAAAAAATAGGCTGCAATACCAACCAAAATATACGGAAAAGCCATCAAATAAATAATCCCTGAATTTAAACCTTCAGCTATTTCTGCATCACCAGATTCAACCACAGCTTTACACATTGCACATTGGGCAGAAATCAATTCTGAGAAGAACACGAAAAGTACAAAAATAACTTTTTTCATTTTTTATATAAGATTAATAATAAGGCGAAATCATTAGATAAACTACAACACCAGTTATGGCAACATATAGCCATAATGGAAATGTAAATTTCGCTATTTTTTTATGTTTCTCAAAATTATTTGTAATCGCTCTAACATAGGTAATCAATACAAAAGGAATAACTATAATTGATAATAAAATATGTGTTAGTAATATAAAAAAATAGATATATTTAATGATGCCTTCACCTCCAAATTTTGTAGAATCTGAAGTCATATGATAAAGTACATATAATACTAAAAATACCACTGAGCAAATTATAGCAGATTTCATTAATTGCTCATGAAGTACTTTTTTCTTGTTTTTAATAGCCCAAACTGCTAAAATTAACAAAAGAGCTGTAAAAGCATTGATTGTGGCATAAATAGGAGGTAAGAATACGGGCAATTCAATGTCAATTTTAACGGTAAAAAGTATAGCTACCACTAAAGGAATTAGTACTGATAAAACTATAATTATAGTATTGTATTTTTTTGACGATTTACTAGTGTTATTATTCATGTAAAATTACTCATTTAACAATAAGGCAATGTCTTCTTTTAACATTTGCACTTGTTTGGCATCTAATCCGTCATAGAATTTTAGTGGATTTTCATTTTCGCCAGAGGTAATAGTTCTCGATCTTATAAATCCATCTTTATCAACCAAAGCAAAGAGTCCTGAATGTTCAAAACCACCTTCAACTTCTTCATTTTCACCTGCATACAGTTTGAATCCTTTATTGGCAAATTCATAAATTTTATCTTTGTCACCAGTTAAAAAATGCCAGTTTTTTGAAGTAGAATTGTTTTCTTTAGCGTATTTTTTTAACGTTTCTACAGTATCTCTTTTAGGATCAATGGTAACTGAAATCAAACTAAAATTCGGATTTCCATAAAACTCATCTTCAATTTTCAGCATACTTTTATGCATTTTAGGGCAAATAGTAGGGCAAGACGTAAAGAAAAATTCTAACACATATACTTTATCCTTTAAAGTAGTATTGTTTATGAGTTTGTTGTCTTGATTTGTGAATTTAAAATCAGTTACTTTTTCAAATTTCAACAAGGATGATGGTGATAATCTGTTGACAATCTTTGGAACTGCCCAAATGCCAAAAATCAAAATGATAAAAGTAATACCTATGTAAGATTTATTTTTCATTTTTTATATAATTCTTTTTTAATGCTAATCTATATTCAGCGATCAACACTTTAACATCATCGACCATTTTACTATGGATGGGTGCTACAGTTTCAGCATTATATCCGTACATTAATCCGTTATCTTTGTCATTTGTTCTTCCACGTAAGCTTCGGTTTTTATCAATAATAAAAGCATATTTAGAATAACTATTTTTATCAATTTGATACGAAGTTTTTAAACTGTTAAATAGTTGAGTGATATTTTCAGGAATACCAAATACAAACTTCCATTTTTGCATGTCTGTAATTGCACCCAATTGTTTTTTTAAAGTTTGTGTCTCTGTTCCGTTAGGAAGTACTGCAATAAATTGAAATTTTTTAAATTTGTAAAAATGCTTGTAAATTTTTTCATTAAGGTTTAATGCGTTGTTTTTTACTGCATTTAAATCATTTCCAAAAAAACATAAAACGGTAATTTTATCATCTAAGGTAACCGATTTTAAATCTTCAGTTTTAAATTTAGTGACATCATCAATTTGTTCTGTAATTATGGATAGTTTAGCAAAATTATTTGTACCAGTCAATAAAAGGACATAGAAAATTAAGGGTGTAATAAATAGTACAAATAACAGCCAGAACTTTTTTGTTTTCAAAATTTAAATTTTAAAGAGTATTGTACTCAGGCAACAAAATTACATTTCTTTTGTTGAAAGTTTTAATTTTTGGATATAAAAAAAGCGGTTAAAAACCGCTTTTAACTATTATTATTTTGCTTATTGATAAAACCATTTTGTATATCTACCACTGAAAACATCTCCTATAAAGTTACCTTCTATGAGTAATAGCGTTCCTAAATAACAAATTAAGAAAACTGAAGTCCAGACAATAGCTCTACGCAAACCTGCTTTTTCTTGTTTTAAGTGCATAAAATACCAGGCAATACCGTAAGCTTTTACTAAGGTTAAGATTAAGAAAATCCAATTTAAAGGACTTGTTCCTAAAAAAGAAGATAAATATAAAGCATCAGGCTTTGTAATTCCTAAAAATACTTCAACAGCTGTAATAATTGAAAGAAAAATAAATACTCTCCAAATTAGCCCTGCGTGTGATTCGTGTTCGTGTTCTTGAGTCATGATAAATTTTTTATACTAAATAGAAGAATGTAAATACAAATACCCAAACTAAATCGACAAAGTGCCAATATAACCCTGATTTTTCAACCATCTCATAAGTACCTCTTTTTTCGTAAGTACCAACAATTACATTAAAAAATATGATGAGGTTAATTATAATACCAGATAAAACGTGAAATCCGTGAAAACCAGTAATAAAGAAAAAGAAATCAGCAAATAAAGTTTTACCATATTCATTTACTTTAAGGTTTGCACCTTTGACAACACTAGTAGCATTTGCTAAAAATTGATTAGCAGCTTTTCTTGATAATATAGTTTTATGTTTTGTTTCTGAATTAATTTGTTCTGTCCTTAAGCTAATCTCAGGATTTGCTTTAAAGCTTTCAATAACTTCATTAACTGTATAAGTAGCTACAGCTCCAGCATCTTTTACAAACCATAAGCCATTGCTTCCAGTGTGGTTTACTCTTTCTTCACTTGGTGATTTATGCACAAATGTTTCTAGTGCTATTTGATGCCCAGAAGCATCAACAAATTGTGCTACTTGACCGTCTTTCATTAATAAAGAACCATAAGTACCACCTATGAAATTTTTCCATTCCCAGGCTTGAGATCCCAAGAAAATTAAACCTCCAATTATGGTCAGTAGCATGTATATGGTAACTTTTCCTTTTTTCATTTGATGACCAGCATCTACAGCCAGTACCATAGTTACAGATGAAAAAATCAATATAAAAGTCATAAATGCAACGTAATACATTGGAAAGTGACCATGAACAAATGGAATATGTGTAAATACTTCATCGGCAATAGGCCAGCTGTCAATAAATTTAAAACGTATTAAACCATATGCACCTAAGAAAGCAGAAAATGTTAAGGCATCAGAGACGATGAAGAACCACATCATCATTTTGCCATAACTGGCTTCTAAGGGTTTTTTACCTCCGCCAATCCAAGTTCCTTCTTCTGTGTTTTCTGTAGCAATTGTTGCTTCCATAAAAATTTGTCAGTTAATTTTGTTTATCAATAATCCAGTTAAGGGTTTCCAAAATCGGTTGTTATGCAAAAATATAAAATTATATGACATAGACAATTTTTTTTATTACATCATGACAAAAATCATACTTTGTTAAAAATTTATTCAAAAAAAATTAGTAGTGTCCGATAAAACTTTTTAAAAGTGGGATTTCCTTTAGGATTTCCCACTTTATAGTTAATATTGTTTTGCAAGACAAATATTGACTATGAACAAAAGTACACACTTTAGCGGAACTCCCAT
>Ga0209633_10000776_pt1 | contig 35404 bp, 33 predicted proteins | sample Cruoilmetagenom1_FD_187290 | JGI IMG/M metagenome (GOLD analysis project Ga0209633, IMG submission 187290) | Oil polluted marine microbial communities from Coal Oil Point, Santa Barbara, California, USA - Sample 1 (SPAdes) (version 2) | ecosystem: Environmental > Aquatic > Marine > Oil seeps ...
ACCGCAACGCTAACGCCGCGCGCCGCGCCCCATCGGTGTTCCGCAATGGCGGCCGCATTCACATCGGTTTCAATCGTAACGGCGCAGTCGAGCGCTTGTTCAAGCATTTGCTTGACCGGGGTGTGAGACCATTCCGGTTTCGGCGTGACGGTTACGGAGCCAAAAGTCGGCGACGCCGGATTGAGATCCAGAGGCCCGAAAGACGCCAACCCCAACTGCTTGAACATACGCCCGGCATCGCGTTGCTCACGGAAAAACGCGACGACCGCCGCCAAGGTCTCTTCCGGCAATACGGTCTCAATGCGGCGTTCGGCCAGAATCCGGCGCTCAGCGTCAAGAATGGCGCAGTCGAATTTTGTGCCGCCAGCCTCGATCGCTGCAAAATACTCACTCATATTCTTTCGACCTTTTTACTGCGTTTATAAGATACCGATTCGATAGTCCAAATCGGCGCGTAACAGGCTCGATACCGCCCTGGCTGCCGTTGCCTGGCCGGTAGCCGAATGTTCCCATTGCTAAAGTGTAGTCGCATTGAAATGACAAGGAAGAAACCCGTAACGCCCCAACCAAATAACAAGATTGCGGAACACCGGCCGGACCATAATCGCGCCCGCTCGTCAGTGAAAGGCGCGCTGTTCCTATTTGCGTGGAAAAGGGCGAATCCAGGATGAGAACTTGATGGAATTCAATCTTATTGGGCCGGGAAATTCCTTTGCCCGCCGTCAGCTTTTATGAGCCGGATGAGGGGCCGCCAAGCGAGCACAAAGCCTACGCATCACGCTGCAGAGACAACGCCTTCATGCGATGGGGAGTCATTATTAATTCTGTCTTCCGCCTCATATTCAGCGCCGTCATGACGCTCTTTGTCTGCATCAACGTTAAAACTTGATACAAGGCCGAGAAGCGCTTCCGTTTCGTTATTTACCTCTAACGACGCAGCGGTTGATTCCTCAACCATGGCGGCATTTTGCTGAGTGACCTTATCCAACTTCGTAACAGCGACATTGATTTCAGAAATACTATTGGCTTGATTTTCCGCAGAAACCGCAATCGCTGAAACGATCTCATCGACTTGCGCAATCCGAGTCACGATATTGCCCAGAGCCGAGCCCGTTTGTCCGACGAGGTCGACGCCGGCTTTAACGTGATCGGTACTGGTCGAAATCAAATTCTTAATTCTGCCTGCTGCGTCCGAACATCGTTGAGCAAGCTCACGCACCTCTGAAGCGACAACTGCAAAACCTCGCCCTGCATCGCCGGCCCGCGCAGCTTCAACACCTGCGTTCAGCGCCAAGAGGTTTGTTTGGAATGCGATTTCATCAATCGCGCCGATAATTTGAGATATCTCCTCTCAGGATTTCTCAATCGACGCCATGGCATCGACCGCATTTCGCACAATATCGCTACTCTCATCAGCGTCGCGGCGTGTCTCATTGACTGATTTGTTTGCAGCACCAGCGCCTTCAGCCGTCTGCTTTGCAGTCGACATGATTTCGGTAAGCGACGAGGCTGATTCAGCCAGGAACGAAGCCTGACTTTCCGTACGCTGGGACAAATCCGCCGCGTTCTCCTGAAGATTGTTTGTGGCGGCGTTAAGTTTGGTGGAGGCGCCTTTAATCCTCCCGACCATCTCGGAAAAACTCTCAGCAGTGGTGTTCACATCAATCTGCAACTTGTGAAACGCACCTTGATAGTCGCCACCGACGCGCTGTGTAAGGTCCTCATTGGCGAGCGCATGTAAGACGCGCATCGTCTCGCTAAGCCCTTGATCCAGCGTCGTCATAAGATCGTTCACATTACTGACGACTTTCACAAATTGCTCATTGTCGCTTTCAAGCTCAGCGGTTTCGGAAAAATCTCCACGCGACGCCGCGCTGACCGTCTTTTCAACTTCGCTGATGAGCCGCTTCATCAATTCGTTTTGCGCTTGCGCGTTATTCTGAAACTCCTCGACGGCGTCAGCTGTGGAATTCACGTCGCATTTCAGCTTGTCAAATGCGCCCTCATAATCACCTGTTACGCGCTGCGTCAGATCTGAATTCGCGAGCGCGTGTAGGACGCGCATTGTCTCGCCAAGACCCTGCCCCAGCGCCTCAACAAGCTCGTTCACTTTGCTCACGACCTTCGCCAAATGCTGGTTGTCGGTATGCACTGTAACACGCTTTGAGAAATCACCCTGCGTCGCGGCGCTTACAGTCTCTTCGACTTCGCCGATAAGGCGTTTAAGCAGCTCGTTTTGCGTATTGGCGTCTTCCTGAAATGCTTCAACGGCGGCGGCGGTCGCATTGACATCGGATTTCAGATTTTCAAATGCGCCGACAAATTCGCCTTCAACACGCTGCGACAAATCCGAATTAGCCAGCGCATGCAGAACCCGCATGGTTTCGCCGAGGCTCTTGCCAAGATTGCTGACAAGATCATTTACACAGTTCGCCACTTTGGTGAATTGCTCATTATCAGCGCTGATCGACACTTGGTGCGAGAAATCGCCCTCGGAAGCGGCGCTCACGACGTGATCAACTTCTTCGATAAGCTGAGCCATCAGGTCTTGTTGCGTTTTGGCGTTGTTCTGAAATGTCTCAACTGCCGTGGCGGTTATGTTCACGTCAGTTTTAAGCTTGTGGAATGCGCCCTTGTAGTCACCCTCAACACGCTGGCGCAAATCGGAATTGGCGACAGCGTGCAGAACACGCATCGTCTCGCCCAGCCCCTTGCCCAGGCTTTCAACGAGCTCATTGACCCGGGTTGCGACTTTTGTGAATTGCTCATTGTCGCTTTCGATCATTACGCGTTTTGAGAAGTCCCCTTCAGAAGCCGCGCCGACAACGCTGTCGACTTCCTGAATCAGCTCTTTCATCAATGCCTGTTGGCTCTTCGCGCTGGTTCTAAATTTTTCAACTGCGACAGCCAGGCGCCCGATTTCCCCTTCCTTACCAAGATTGGGAAGTTTTGCGTCGAGATCGCCGCTCGCTAGCTTTGTCGTCGCCTTTTCAAGCCTTCCCGTCGGCGAGATCACCAACGTGTAGTTTGTTAGGCCAATCAGAAGGGTAAGGAAAACGCCAGCGCCGAGCGCCGCAAACAAACGCATACGCCCCATCGTGTTGATCGCGATGACACTTTCCGCCTCAGCGCGGACCTCGCGCTGTTGCTCGCCGACATAAGTGGAGATCTTGTCTGCAAGCGCTACTGAAGAGGCGCGAACATTTGCGGTGAGCGCGTCCCCAGTCGGCCTGTCCTCCATTACATAGGCGTCCATCGCATTCATCGAATCATCGACGATGCTATCTTTTGTTTCCGATACAAAAGTCGATAATTCCGGCGCATCGAGCTCACCGAGCAATTCTGAAACGCGTTCTTCAGCGGTGATGAAGCTGTCCAGTGCTTCATCGGATAGGTTGTTTGTCAGATCCGCGCCACGATAACGCAACTCGCCAATCGCCTGCTGCAGATCCGTAGACGCCATATAGTGAGTTAGGGCGTCGCTTTGCCTATCTATCGCTTTTTCACTTCCACTTGTGGTGTGAAAAATGAAATAGCCTATTAGAGAGAGAACCAGCAACGACGCAATACTTGTTGCGGCCCCGACAACCTTCAAAGATCGCATCCAACTCATAGGAACAACGCCCTCACATTTCTTTCTTCTTACGGATCTATTGTAGACCTCGATTTGCGATCTAGAAGGTGAGTTCGGTATCAGCCATCAAATTCAAAAAGAACCCGAACACCTTCCATGGAATCCGTTGCAGATTTCAAGACCACGCCAAATGCGCCAGGCGTTTTGGAAATGAGCCGGGACAGGATGCGCGTCGAGCCAACGGCGCGCGGCGGCGTATCGCCTTGCGTTTGCTTTAGATGTAGCCAGTGAGATTCAAGCTCTGCCTGAGTCATCCCAAGAACATTAGCGAGAAAAGCAACCTCTGCCGGGGCCCCCGCTTCTCGCGATAGAGGCGTCGCCTCTATGTTGCCGGGCCAGGAGGATTGCTCCTTCAGAAATAGCCGACGTACTTGTTGCTTGGCGACGTCCCCGTCTTGAGAATATGAATTCTCTGCATTGACAATAACGACAAACGTTTCTGCATTCGCACTCGGTGCGACGCCTGAAGCGAAAAGAGCGGAACATAAAGCCGCTGTCAGAAATTTGTATGTGCGCACGATCAATCTCCTTCTATTTTTTAAAAATTGAACGTCGTTGAGAGTTGGATGACATTCACATCCGCTTCGGGCAATGCTACGTCGTCTTTAAATTGACGATTGCGGTAGATTCCTCGAAGACGCACATTCGGAACCGGATTGTAAGACAAGCCTGCGACATGCTCGATGCTTTCGCCGCCCGTCAAACCAGTATCAAGATAATCAAATCGGTAGAACGCAATTACGTTCGGTGCAATCCGATAACCTGGCTGCGTGTAAAACGCATGCCGATTTTCGCCGGCCCCTTCAGATCGATAAAAGGCCTCCGACTTCCAAATTATTTTCCCTTTGTCATAAAGGACATCGACACCCCCGGTATAAAACCGATCTCCGGTAGTTCCGCGGCTGCGATCGCCGGAAATGCCACTCACCCCGAACGTCAGCCCATGATCGCCCAGATTGTAAGCAAGCCGGCCGCCAAAAGCGAAATTGGTTGCGTTGCCTGCCCAAACGCCGCCCCAAGCATTATAGGACAATTTGTTCTGGCCGCGGCTGCCGGAAAATGACGAGCCGAGAACATTTACGCCATTCGTGAAGTTGGCGAATATCGTTTGGCCAGGGAACGGCCGCAGGAACATCGGCTGTTCCGGATCAAGCAGCGATGCCGGAAAATGCTCCATATTGATGATGCCAGCAGGCGTGATGAACCGTCCAAACTGGACATTGAACGCGTCGCTGTGGGAATATTGCGCACGCGCAATTACCGTATCGGTCTTTACCGGTGAGTTATTGTCCGCGAAAGTCGGCGCAAGCCGGCCTTCTGGATCGGAAAAGGTCAGCGGTGAATTGCGCAAGAAAGCTTGCGCGACGAACACGTCCCAGTTTTTCCCAATCTGCGCTTTAAGCAGCAACTCGAACACCTGGCGATTAAAGGACGCTTCGTTGGCGTCTTCGCCAAACGCGCCGGTAACCGCGGCGTCAACAAAACCGCCAATATCAAATGACGATGCATCAAATGCGTTGACGACCGCGCGACTGCCGACACGCTCGTCCATATCCAGAACGATATCTTCCAGCTCATCGACACGATCTTCGACTTCGCTGATGTCGGTGACGACGACTTCGCTCCCCGTGCTAATTTTGTGCGGCTGCTTCGGCTGTGCTTGTAAGTCCGCAACAACATTCTGCAGCGCCTCAATCGCGCGCATCGCCTCAGCCAGATCGGCTTCCAATTCAGCGTTTGTTTTCGCACCGTCGGTTTGCGCTATCGCCTGCGTATTGCAAGTAAGGCATAACAACAATGCGCCAATAGCCGCTCCGGCTTTTAGATTGTGCTTTGAGGCGTGTGTATGGCGCACGCCAACGCGCTTATGGTGTTCTATCATTAACTGATCCCCTCTTCTTGCCTTTCCCTAGCGCCTACGCCGGAAACCCTATTCCGGCATGGAGCATCTGCGCTTTTTGTTTTTTGCTCTGTTTGCGCGGCGAAGGATTAGCCCGCATTGGATAAAGTTAAGGTTAACTCGGATCAATTTAGTTGCATGGGAGACGAAAAAATTCAGCTCCGAGTTGCATTAGCAACTGATTAATCAGTCCAGCGCGGTTTACATAACAAGCGCTGTCGCCATTTAGAAAACAACCATGAGGGGGGTATATTCGTGTGCGCTACACTCAATTACATATAGTTGCGCGGAAACATATCTATACTGATTTTACCCGTATCAATTATGTCAGGATTGATTGTTGGCGTTCCCCGCCCCTGTTCAAAAGTTGTTTCCGCAACCATCGCAAAACTAATTTGCCTGCAGAAAATAGAGAGTGACCAGACCCGTTAATCGGGAATTGGCCCCTGAATATGGAATGGTGGGCCTCGATGAAGAAACATCGAACCGCCTTTTTGATACATTAGCAGACTGGAACGCCCATCTTGAAGCGGAAGGTATTGATCTAACGGAGTTGTCCCCATGAGCAACTCCGAAATCAAATATTGCGGAATAGCGCCGACTGTCAGCTTTGAAAAAGCCGCTGCCAGGCCGAAAAAGCCAAGAAAAAAACGCCTGCCGCCCTTTTCAGTGCGGCTGACCGAGCAAGAACGGGCCTGGCTGCAAGGCCAAGCGGGTGGCCGTCCGCTTGGAGCCTATATCAAGGAAAAAGCGCTCAGTGATGCTCCGGTGCTTCAGAAATCGCGGCGCAAGGGCAGTTCTGATTATGCCGCCCTTGGGCAAGCCCTTGGCGGCCTGGGCCAGTCCCGTCTGGCTTCCAACATGAACCAGATCGCCAAGGCCGCGAATATGGGTTCGCTGCCCGTTACTCCCGACCTGATCCAGGAACTTCATGAAGCCTGTGCCGAAATCCGGGTCATGCGCATGACACTAATTGCCGCTCTCGGGATCAAGCCGGAGGACGGGCAATGATCCTTAATGGCTCTCAACGCGGCGGCTCCTCAAACTTGGCGGCCCATCTTCTCAAAGAAGAAAATGAGCATGTTGAGGTTCATGAGATCAGGGGTTTTGCCTGCGATGATCTTAAAGGCGCATTGAATGAGGCCTACGCCCTGAGCCGGGGGACGAAACGCTGTAAGCAATTCCTGTTTTCGCTCTCGCTCAACCCGCCTCGGGAAGAAAATGTCGGTGTTGCCGATTTTGAGGCGGCCATAGAGCGGATTGAAAGAAAGCTTGGTCTTACGGGACAACCGCGCGCCATTGTCTTTCACGAAAAAGAAGGGCGCAGGCATGCCCATGCGGTTTGGAGCCGGATTAACGCCGAAGAGATGAAGGCGATCCCACTATCATATTCCAAGCTCAAAATGCGTGATGTCTCCCGCGAGCTATACCGGGAGCATGGATGGAAAATGCCGCGCGGGCTGGCGAACAGTCAGGAACGTAATCCGAAGAATTTTACATTTTCCGAATGGCAACAGGCCAAGCGCATCGGCAAAAAACCCACGGCCATCAAAACCGATTTCCAGGATGCCTGGGCGATTTCAGATTCAAAGGCCGCATTTATCCATGCGCTTGAAGAGCGCGGCTATAAAATTGCTCGTGGTGACAGGCGCGGGTTTGTTGCGCTGGATATTCATGGGGAGGTTTATTCGATTCCCCGGCAGGCCAATGTCAAAACCCGTGCTGTGCGCGAACGTCTTGGCGATGAAAAGGAACTACCGAGTGTTGATGAGGTTAAGGCTCAGTTTGCCAAAGAGATGATCCCGGCGTTTTGGCGGATGAAAGAATTGCAGGGCCGCGAGTACCAAAGCTATAAAACGCTGGTTGAAAGCAGACGCGAAAGACTGGTGAAGCGCCAGCAACGCGAACGCAAAGCGCTGTCCGACAAACAGACGCAACGGCAGGCTGTAGAGATCAAAACCCGCCAAGCTCGTTTCCGATCAGGGCTGAAGGGGTTTTGGGACCGCTTAAGCGGTCAACATAAACGCATCCAAAAACGCAATGAGCTGGAAGCCTATGAGGCGCTTATGCGGGAGCGCCAACAAAAGGATCGGCTGATATTCGAGCATCTGACCCATCGCCAGCAATTGCAACGAATGTTCATGCAGGAGCGCGGCGAGTTTATCGCGCAGCGCCGAAGCCTTTGCCGCGATATCAAGCAATATAGATCACAAATGCCGAAAGACCGCGCTGCGCTTCGTGATAGCTCTGTCCGTCAACACCAGCACAAGACCGCAAAGCAAACATTGCGCACTCGCGGCCCCGATTTCACACCAGAACGCTAAGACCTGGCATTTCAATCATCCTCGAAACAAGGCCAAGTGAAAGGAACAATGATGACATTTCGTGTAACAGGAAAAGAATCTTTGATGGGTGGTCCCGCACCTGAAGACAGACGGCACGAACAATGGATTAAGAAAGAAAGTGCGCTTTTTGAGTCCGCTGGGCGCAGCGACACTTCCCGGCACGATGCACGGCGAGAGCAGCGCGTGCGCCAGGAATTTCAAAGCCGGGCTGATGCCTCAAATCGCGCCAAACAGCGCGAACTTCTTGGGTTGCAGCAATTGAGGCTGGAAGGGCGTATTTTGGATCACTGGCGTTAGCGAACACTTGCCCAAATCGCAACAAATCCGAAGCGGAAAGACAGCTACGGACAACACAACAAAGGCCAGTCCGTGAAAGATAACGAATGATGGTGTATTCGATGAATTTGAACGGGTGCTCCGCCCAATTACAAAGTCATCTAAAAGGAAAGTTGCAGAAAGAGAGGTTCTACCGTATGCGAAAGCTTGGTTCTAGCCATTTAATTACTGTTTTGAAGCGCTACTCTTTTTCGTAACCAAGCGCCATAGCAGCCGGACCGAGCACTAAAACGGTCGACACGTTTCCCTTTTTTCGATCAGAAACAATCGCGAGCTTTTCACCATTTTTCTCAACAAATCGCGTCACTTTGTCTGACCGTTCCGTCGGCGTATGAACTGTTTCTGGCGTATCTGCTGACACATCCACACTCGCTGTTTGCGACACAAACGCCCCTTTGGCTAGGAATTCAAAAATGCGGGTTAGCATGTAAAGCAGCCCTACTCAAGTTACAAGAATAAAAAAACAAGCTGATGCGTCTGGCAGTTTTTACCAGAAATCAGCTTAAATAAGCTATAATACAGTTTGGTTTTTCCCCTTGCGTTTCAGCGTATCAATAAAACATTACTTAATTCAACAAAAATATTACCACCTCAGAAGCACTTAGTTCACTTTTGGGTTTTGCCCTCCAGCCGAATTTTTTCATAAGTCAGACGATTTAACTGGCTAATCGCCCAAAATAACGCGTCAGCATAACTGTGCAGCAAATCAACATCGGTTCCACGAAATGCTTTCTTGTCGGGCGAGTCGACAAAGACAATACCAGTTACCTTTGGATCTGGATCCTGATCATCCTGTTCAGGAGCCGGTGCGGCATCTGCAGCTACTCCACTCATTTCTGCCCCAGAAGAGGTGGCGTCCACTGGTCTAGATAATTTTTCGCCGGCCGGCATGGAAAGCGCTGTGTCCAACGCTCCTGTCCCCCAAGGACGAACACAAATCGAAGCCATAATAATTGATTCGACCGGCACCGATTTCTTCAGATTCCGATACCCTCGCCTGACATCCAAATCCTTTATCGCTTTTTCCATCTTCTTTTTGGAGTTGAAGCGAATGTCCCAACAGTCATTGGTTCGATCAGTCAGGAGACCGAAATGTGTATTTCGATCGATATCGTCCAGATCATTTTTGCGAATTTCCTCATCAATTTTCTGAAGAGCGTTGAGTGTAAATCTATCCCTTATTAGCGTTCTTGCGACAAGCAGTTCTTCGTTTCTTTCGCTTCGCGCGCAGTATTTGACACAAACTCTAATTCTCTTTCCAGTGATCAATTCGTAAGCGAACTTTATTTCATCAGCCGCTTCTTGAAGCTTGAGACGGCATTCTTTTATGGTTCGACTCACTTTCTCGAGATCGGTCGCGTTTTGGACACAATCCCGATTTGAGTTTATGATTTCGTGAAAATCTCGGATATGATGGTGAAAATTATGCACATAGGAAAAAGCATGCCGGTAACGGGACGCGCGCTCACTTCTGCTGGCTCGATATGCATAGTAAAATAGCGCCGAAAAGAAGATGGCAATTAACGCGTACCGTTCGATTGGAACCGCCAGATCACCGCCGGTTTTGAAGAAAGCTACCCAAATAGCACCAACGACGGCAAGCAGAGAAGCCGCGAGGGCAACAAGATTGGCCAAGCTGGTGAGGGCTGCCCAAGCTCGTCGCCTTAGAGAGTCGAGCCTCTCCTCAAGTGAAATTTTATTATCGGGATTCTCCGGCATATGCCCCTCGCTCATGACGAACGAAGCTGCCTATCTCATTCATATATATAAATCAATTATATATCTGTATTTACAGAAATCATGGAATCTTCCTGATTTTCGAATAAAGGCTGAATTAAACTATTTAACGTTGAAAAGTTGCTGTACCGTTGGTGTGCCCGCGCAGTCCCCCCAATTGGTTCAGCGTATCCAGAAAATATGGACCTGCTCAAATCCCGTTTCAATGGCCAGCACATCGTTGATTTCAAGATCATGCGCCATGCGTTCATAATCGATATAATTTTGAAGGCTCTCCGGGATTTCAGTTGATTGCTCGGTGAGTTCCTGAGCGAAATTCGTGAGCGAGGAATATACTCCCGCGTAATGATCGTTCATCGCTTCATCGGCATCACTCAGATTGCCGTAATATTCGATCAGCTTACCCCCTAATGCGCAATGCTCTGCAATAAAGACTGCGATCTCTATAACGCTTTTTATGCTCTGATACTCGACAATAGGGACATCCATAAACCCTTCATGATCATGGATGGCGTATTCTTCAGCACCTTTCTCCGGCGACGCCATTAACATCGCATTGATTTCATAGCGGATTACATCTTCATCCTGACACGCATCAATCCATGACCCATGTAAAATACCGCTATTGTAGGAGGCCAGACAGGCCACATAGATTCTGATTTTTCCTTGTTGCTCATTCACCTTAAATCCCCTTCCTTCGGGTATGGGTTGCATATGCAACCTTGCTTCCGGTCGAGGATGGGTGTGCAAACGGAAGGAAAAATCGGCGGCGGACGCAGCTGCTTGCGGCGAGCCTCGGGAGACCGTCTATTTTTTCTGAAGTGCGCTGAGGGCAAAGCCCTAAGTTTTTGGAGCGAAGGATCGAAGCCTTTTGGTCAAGACCGCCCAAGCGGGCTTGATTTACGAGAGCCTGGTCCGGTTATGCCGGACGCGCGAGAGAAAGTGACAACAATAAATGAGATCGTGATCTCCAGATGATCAATTGCACATATTTGTGATACGCGAAATTAGCCCGTTACTCATAACGACTATAGAACTCTTTCTGAAACTCAAAGAAATGGTCGTACACCTCTTTGCAGAGTTCCGACTGGGCTTTCCATTCGCTAATAAATTTGTCTTCAGGCACCATAGCTATTCCATACATCTGTCTCAAAGTCAGTGTAGACATGATCCAGAGGCTCGCTTGATCGGACATGATTCTTGAAACATGGGAGGCCTGAAGAGCCGGAAGTTCATTAGCGGGCCTCAGGGTCCGGTCGAGCATGAGATCTAGCGCAATATCATCAGCGTGAATCAAGTGACTTTGCTGACCGTACATGTGAAGAAGTGTATCAATGTCCCGTAAATTCAGACCGTCGGTTTCCAGCTTCGATATCGATTTTATCAGTTCTGTGAAAGACCATTTCTGTTCAAGTCTTTTACGATCCTTCTTCGTACTTCCTGACTGAGGAAACACTTTCGGATTCGAAAAAACATCATATACAATAGAAAACTCAGGGCGCGTATCTCTTGTGTTTGCTTTTCGGGCAGGCTCTGCGCGGACGCGGGTTTTATGATCGTGCATGGCGCTATAAATGCTCCAGAACTCTGTAACGAGTTTTGTACGCTCTTCGGCGCTTGCAAGACAGATAGTCCAGATTTTCACTGATGACTCATAAAATGAACGCAGGATTATTTCCGCATCCCAGGGATAATTGGATGAAACCAGAAAGCTGACAGTTTGGCTCCTCTGGGACATGTAGGAAAAAAGCCGTCGCAGTGTGTGAAAAGTTTCGCTTTCATCGCTCCGTGATGAAAAAATAACCTCAATCTCGTCCCGCGCTGCCGATATTGTGTCGAGGGTAGCGCCTTGGATTTGGTTGAGTTTCTCCGAGTAATCCATATGGTCTCAGTGCATTCGCTCGGTTTTATCACTGAGTGGGTCAGTTTCGGTTGAAGCGCTTGCTTTGAAACCGAGTTTGTCGGCTTCGGAAAGTATTTTGACGCCCTGATTGGCCTGCTTACGGCTGACCTCACCGGAACGAGCAACGATCCTGCCTATGGAATAAGCCAACCCTCGTTGCCATGGCTGAAGGTTTCCGGTTTCCTTCGCCCATCTCGAAATTTGAAACCAGACGTCAGCTGGCACATCGCCAATCAGCTCGATGCGTTCCTGTTCTTTGCTGTTCGGAGTTTCTACGCCTCGATCAACTGTCGAAGAAGATTCTGGTCTACTGACATCTATCAGTTCGTCCTCAAATGACTTTTTAATTACCCAGTTAATGTGCAGAACAGCTTTCCAACATTCGACCTTCTTACACCATTCCGTAATGTTTCGAGCAGCGGGCGGGTTTGTTATGATGTCAAATATCTTATGTGAGACTTCCCGTATGGCGTCTTCAAGAGCAGGCGAAATCGACTGTGTATCCCATACTTTCTGAAGGTCGATTCTCTGGGAGGTGCGATTTGAAAGGAAGGCAATTGTATATGTTACGATATTGGCTTTGTATCCGCCAAATTTCTGCTGCCGGACGATTCTATCAGCCGATTTAAATAGAATCGCCTTTCCGATCAGTCTCTGAAAGTATGAAGCATCGACATTCACATTCCCTCTTTCTTTCAGACGAACCGCGAAATCATTGAAATTCTTCTGCGCTCCGAGACTTACTACATGAGGCAGCTGCGCCCAGCTGTTTTCGTATTTTGCAAGGTCAGTTTTGGTGAATTTCTGTCTGCTTGGCCATACTGCATCAAATTGACGTTTACGTGCCGGGGTATGTTCCTTTGATTTTGCATCAAGATACTGCCCCCTGGCGCGTTCATAGAACCACCGTGTCTGGCGGCTGGTACCGCCTGAGGCCGGTGCCCATACGGTCCTTGAAAATTCCTCAATGGAAATATGAAACGGATCATTGGCGTAAAAATCAGCGTCATTCACCTTGTTCTGACTGTTGGCGAATCTTGAAATCAGTGGGACGATTTCATCTATGGATTCGGCTGGAATGACAGAGAGCTTTGCCTGTACATAGATATCGTTCAGATCAGCGCCGACCTTCTTATAAGCATGGTATAATGATGCTGTTGTCTGGCCACCGTTAACGATCTGCAGATTGCGTATCGACTTGACAGCCAGCGCTTCGGACTCATCATCGAACTCAATTGCGTCTGCTGTAGCAGTTATCCCGTTATTATAAGCAAAGAATCTGTGCGGGGTATTTATAATGGTATCGCGAATTCCCTTGTTCACTTTGCCCCTCGCCTGCAGAAATGAGCGGACATTTCTTTCGAGCAGACGCGGACCATATTTATCATAGACCCCAGCCAGTATTCTGCCGGGAATGACTGCCAAGTAGCCCTCATATTCTGACTGTGGATCATGCAGCATAAGACAGGGCAAAACAGTTCCGTAGTCATCCTTGAAGTCTATCGTGATAGCTTCAAGCTTTTGACCCGAACTAACAAATCTGTGGAAACGGCTGATATCCCAGACGTGAAAAGATACAGCAATTTCATTGACGGGGTCAGCCTCAAATGATTCCTGCTTTACGACTCCGTCAGTCAGAAGATAAATTCGACATTGAGCAATCTCGTCTCGAACGCTGTGAATTTGCGCAAACGCATCGTATTTTTCCGAGGATTCTTCTAGCGTAGTATAATAACCGTCGATCCCTTTCCGAAGGCAGTTTACGGCATTTTTCAGCGCCATATCGCATTGTGCCTTTGAAACTGATACAGGCGGCGTTGCTCCCGAAAAAATGCTTACAAAGAGATTGAGGCAGTTATTGTCATTTGAAAAACCGTATCCATTCATCAGCATCCCGTGCGACTTGTGATAGCAGACGTTGATGTCGTCTATTTCACCGGCTTCAACCAAGTATTCCGCAGCAATCTGCGTAAACTGATCGAGGCGAAAATCGCCATCTTCCTCCGCATCAGCAGAGGTGATAACCTCTTGTAGAAGATTGTCAGCGAACTGATTCAGCTGCTCAATTTCGCTCAAGACAGTGCCTCCAGAAGCAGTTCACTTAATTTCTCAATGTTCACAGCAAAAGGGATGCAGGCACCTTCGGAAATAGAATATTCCACATCCGATACGCCGGTGCGCAATTCCGAAATACGGATACGAGGGAATCTTTCTTTAACTTCGAATATCGACTCTTTTACTACTGAGTACGATCTGGTTGCATAGAGGTTTTGTTCCGCGTCCGTATATCCTGATGCAAGGAGAGAATTTTCGAAAAATTCTGCGGCTTCCGGAGTTGAATTCAGGAGATGACGCAGATCACCGACAAGTGCGGGAAGCGTATTTTTATCGTTTTCGACAATGACGACGCAAAGCCAGTAAAGGTAAAGCGATGACACGAGCGTCTCATCTAGCTGCTGCTCGCTGGTGATGATAGCTTTCTGATGCGTTCTCTGCGAGGATGTCTTAACCTCCACCGCGACCTTTCCGAGCTGAAAGTCATGCTGCCTTTTGTCGGGACCTGTCCAGGTCGCGAGCACGCGTCCAGCACCCACTGAAAGAGACAGAAGGTGATTTCTCAGGAAATAGAGTTCACCGTACAGTCCTTGCTGATCTGTCGAACTTAACCCGGCCTCGGTCTGTCTCTCAAAAAAGCTGCGCCAGAGATTCAACCTGCGTATCAAACTCAACGTTTTATTTTCAGCGCCTGTAACAGCGGAAACACTCTTTGAGATATCCAGTGCAATCGCTTTGAAAACACCATTATATTGTGCAGAGCTTGCGGTGACATTTAGTGTTGCATTGCCTTTGACAAGCTCCTCTCCGGCAATATGTGTTATCAGATTGAAACCGCGTGTTTTAGGAAATCGCTCAAACCGGTGCATTTCCTCCACGGGTAGCTGAACTATGAAACAAAAATGCTGTTCCGGCGTGGTAATGCCATAAAACACGGGATATGCGCTGTCTTCAACGACAAGCCTTTTGAATATACCTGAAGATTGTTTTTTCTGCGCCTCCTCACACAGGCTGTCCCAGATATCATCAGTCATCGGACTCATCGTCTCCGTAGCGATCCTGCCAATATTGATTATTTACTTGGTATTCGACCTTTTCGTCACGTGATCCTTTTGGAAAACTGAGAGCTATGCCGATAATGGGCGACCCGACCTTGCTGCCCTCAGGGCAATCAATTTCCGTTGGATCAAGAGGATAAACAAGCAGCAGGCCATTTGTTGCGGGACGCTCGGCCCTCACAAACGGACCGCTTGCAGATTTAGGTTCAGTCTTCGCCTTGATCAGACCTGCCGTCCAAGCCTTGACCGTTTCCGCATAGGCGGCGTCATAGCCACCGATCAACTTAAGGTCGATATATTCATCCGGCGGATTCAAAATATTGGCATTGCGAAGCATGTAGAGACTTGAAGGCTCTCCGCTGGCCGGGTCTGCTCCGGCTTCGGAGCGTCTAACAAGACCAATGGTGTGCCCGCCGACATGGCTATCTTTTTTTGCAGTACTGCTGGACACTAAGACTACGGTCCAGTTTGAAAGCTCTCCGTAGGCGTTCACTTTCTGGATATATTTTTTTAACAGGCCGGTATCGGCCTTCCTCGCGAGAGGGTGCGTCTGATACCCGCTGAGAAAAGTCAGAACTTCTTCGGCGCTTCGGTTGAGCCAGACAAGACTTTTACCGTGTTCGTCCGTATTTGCGCCAAGCGATTCTATCCACTGCGAAGTATTAGCGAAATTTCGTTTCTGAATATCCTCATCCTTTGCGAACACAGTTGTCTGTGCAAGCTGCCCAGAAAATGCCACACGCATTGTCTGGCCATGACGCAGCTTGTTTGCTGCGGTGATATTCAGGCCGTCGGGGCTGGTCCGCACTCTAAGACCATAGTCATCCGGCGTGAGGTTACTCCGCTCCATCAGCTGGAACTCGCGCTTGAGTTCCTCTGAAGCCATCGCAATATGCTGATACCAACCGACCAGTTCGTCAGTCGTGTAGAGTCGGCACAGATCCAGAAAACCTGGCCTATACCCAAACCACCGGCCCATCTGCAGAAGCGTATCGTAATTCTTCGCAGGCCGCGTGTAGTAGCTGACGGAAAGATTTTCGAGAGTAAGGCCGCGCGAAAGCTTGTCGCCTCCTACAGCGATCACATGAAGACCAGATTGTCGATTATCATCGTAGTCCAGAACGCCTTTGGCCTCCCCATTAATACCGCGAACCTGTATTTTCAGAATGGCTGAAATAAGTTCAGTCAGCACTTCATCCCATGTCAGTGATTGAAGCAATCCCGTTTCATCGCAGGCAGCAACGGCTTCTGTTGTAGGCAGGCAGTCTTCTTCCCAGAGTCTTTTCAGTTCTTTGATATAATCTTCCGCCTGCTGACCAGTCCTATATTCGATCATCCGCTGTGCGTGAACCAGATGCTCATTCACAAGCTGCATTATCTGCTCCTGAACGGCATTAAAGCGCGTAACGTGGATGAGCATGGAGTTATGGACATCTTTCTGGCCCCGGACTCGCCGAGCTGCACAGGTAATAAAAAATGCATTAAGCGCCTCAATCATACTTTCCGGAAGCGAATCCACTTCCAGCATTTTATTATGCCGTGGGATAAATACTTGCTGAGCATCATCGGCGCTTCGTATAAGAGGCAAACTCTCGTCAACCTCTTCGATATCATCGAGGTGATTTCCAAATCCGAATATTGTCGGCGCGCCGATATAGTTGTCGGGCGGGCTGATATTGTAAATGAAGTTCTTCGGAAAAAGGTCCCTGCCAAACTGCTTTATCGAATCCGCACTCTCATCATCCGGCATGATGAAAATATTTGCAAAAGGTGTAGCGGTATAGCCAACATAAGCGCTCTGATCGAACGATTTAAGAATTTTTCTGATTGCCCGATTAATCGATGTGGGGTCTTCATCAGGTTTTTTTGTATTAACCGAAGCATTGTCCGCTTCATCATCTAATAACAACAATGGAATGCCTTTGACGATTTTATCACCCGTTTCCGGGTTAGTCACCGCCTGGCTTTCTATCCACTTCTGAATCCTGTCCAGCACGCTCCGGTTCTTTTTGACAACGAGGAGAAGCGGGTTGCCGCCAAGCTTCAAGTTTGCGCTCGTTTTCGCTCTGAAATCAGCATCTTTTCCACTGCTGGTAAGTGGCTGCGCAATGAGATTGCCGTGATCTTCAATCTTGCCGACACCGATAACGCTGCCATCACCGTGCAGCTTTCCCAGCTCGCTTTCAAAACCAAGAAATTCCCTGTCGAGGCGTGACTGGGTCTGGCTCCGTAGATCATTCGTCATGCCGGCGAGAACAATTATAAGCTTATAGTCGGCATCCACGGCCTTGCAGATCAGACCTGTATAATTTGCAGTTTTTCCTGATTGAACTTCCCCAACCACCATACCCCGGCGATCCCAGCCGTTCTTTTCAGCAGGATTACCGATATCGCCGAGAATAGAATCCGTAATCGTGTGCAGCTTGGTTGTGACGGCTGCGGGCCAGTTCTTTTCTTCTTCGAGATATTGCCTGTAACGATTCCAGAACCCCCAGGTGATCTCTGCTTTTCGCTGAGGTAACCAGTCAACGTGTTTTTTGCCACGCAGTACAGATGCATCCGGCTGCCACACATTGACTGTACTTAAAATATCCAGCCGCAATGCCTCTTCATTGATGTCATCGACAAGCCCGGCCTGCCTGAACGCGGACATCATCATGGCGGTTTCTGCTGACACGTCGGCAGCCGTTACATTATCCTTCGGCCTGAGGCGCTTCAGAATCATTGATTTCAACTCGTCATATGAATACGGGTTCATTTCATCTCGCCTCGAACTTTGGATGTAAACAATTCAAGATACTCCGGATAAAGATAGAACGGCTCTATGCTAGAGATTCGCTCAATTGCATCCTCTGCACTGCCACCGCTTTCAATGAATGAGTCAAAGAGTGATGTAACAATGCCTTCAAATTCGTCATAGGCAATACCTTCCAGTGGAGCTGCCATCTGATCTGGTTTCTCCGCCGCTGAAATAACAATGTGAGCAGAAGGAACGGTTTCTTCTATCAGCTTGATCGCGTTTCTGACAGTATTCGGAGACGGAGTGTTCAATACTCTTTGAATTACGGGGTGCGATTTATTGATTGAATAAAATATCTTGCCGTGCCGCGCTTTCTGCTCCCAGACAAATACCTGTTCGGCAGAATTTTTTCGGGCCGTGACTTTCCCGCGATGACGGTAAATCTGTACAGCCTGCTCTCTTGTCAGTTTCGCTATGCGCTTCAGGTCGGGCCGTAAGGCGCCGGGAGGACGGGCGCGCGATTTCTTGACGTCGATCTGCCATTCGGCATCCATTGTATTTGGAAGATCAATCTGGATTCTGGCGAGCTTGTAGTGCTCTTCCTTTTGAAAACCCAACCCCAGCCAGTCACCGGAAACGAGAAGCCTTTCATTCCGGTACACATACATTCCCTGCTGCGCATTCCAGCCTCTCGGACCTGCCGCTGACTTGTGAACATCCTGTGCAATTTTCGATATGTGCGGAAGAATGAACGGGGTTACCGTTACAATTCCAAGCTTCGTCCGAAGTTGCTCCAGTGGCAGATGCTGCGTGGCGTCTTCGTTTTTCAAATACGGGTCCCAGCTTTTAACCGGTCTGTCATTAATCCAAATCTTCAGGCCATTTCGTTTTTCGAGAAATCTGTGGAATACCATCGCGAGATGGGCGCGCACATGATCGATGGCTTCAAGAAACCTGCGATAAGCTTTCTCATCGTCAATCTCTGCAGCACCCACAACGCGGTCCAGCTTCTGCCAAACAATGACCGTGCCGGTATTACCCAATGCAGGAGGCTGAAATTCATCCCATGACCGGATTGTCTCTTCGGTAATCAGTCTCCATTCACCTGTATCGCGGATATAGTCCAAATCCCAGCATCGCATGGCCTCGTCATCGGATCCGGCTTTTTTTGTAGCGGCGATTACTCTCCGGCATTGCGAAAAAGATGCTGTCTTCAGGCCAAGTCCAAATCGGCCAAGATCATCCAGAGATCGCTGATCGAGCGGGCTGCGTGAACCGGGCCGCATTGCCTCCTTCAGTTCCTTGGTGGTCATTCCGGCTCCGTCATCGCGTATTGCGATTGAGGAACTGCGACCGTTCCAATTGAAGTCAATCCAGATGTTGGACGCCTGCGCGGTAATGCTGTTATCGATCAGGTCAGCAATTGCAGTTTCAAGGCCGTAGCCAAAAGCACGAAGCGCCTCCACCAAGGCGGAAGCCCCCGGCATAGCTATTTCGTACTCATAGTGATCATCTATTTTCGGATCGACTGACATTAGAGCGATTTTAACAGTAATATTTTCAAAGAGTCAGGATTTCTTGCCTCGCACTCCCAGATGATTTTGGTGTTCCATCCCAGTTCTACAAGAGATTGAATAACCTCTTTGTCGCGGGCTGTGTTTCTCTCAAATTTCGTTTTCCAGAATTCCTGTCGTGATTTCGGCATATAGGCGTATTTGCATCCCTCATGTCTGTGCCAGAAGCACCCATGCACGAGAAACACAGTCCTGTATTTCGGCAGTACTATATCCGGGCGGCCCGGCAAGTCTTTCCTGTGCAGGCGAAACCGGTATCCAAGCGCATGAAGCATCTTCCGGACCGCGAGTTCCGGTTTTGTGTCTCCGGATTTTATCCGTGACATGTTCCAGCTGCGCTTTTCTCTGGTCAGCGTATCGACCATTATGGCCCTTTCATTGCGTCCAGAACTTCACGGATGATTTCGGCAATCTGCCTGGCCAGAAACGGTGGCACGGCGTTGCCGATCTGATGATACTGGGCTGTGCGCGGTCCTTCAAAAAAGTAGTTATCGGGGAACGTCTGCAAGCGTGCGGCTTCTCTCACCGTTAGGCTGCGGCACTGTGCTGGGTCGTAGTGGATAAAGTAATGTCCATCCTTAGAGATATGCGATGTGACGGTTGTCGATACGCGATCTGGCAGTTGAACGCGGAATCTATCCTCAAACATCGGGCTCTTGCCTGAACTTCTCGCGCTCTGATGCTTTGGCAACAGGCTGCGCGGGTAATCTTTCAATTTCGGCGATACATGATGAACTTTTGCGTAACAGGCGGCGAACATATATCGGTGCAGATCGGTGGGCATATGCGAACGCGCTGCATGGGATGACAGAACCTCAAGGCGTTCATCGTAGAACCAGTCCGTCATTTTTTCGGGTTTTTTGTATGTTGCTGCGCAGGTTCGGTGTGGCGAAGTATCTGCTCTTGACGCTGTGCGCTCAATGGCCTCCAGCAACCTGTCATCTCCCTGCCGTTCCAGCTGTTCGAACCATTTTCCGGCAGCAGCGTTTTCAATAATACCCCGCCATGCCTCAGGGCTGTCCTGCCCGCGCGAAATTCCGCTCCGCAGACGCGGCATCTTTCCTATAACATCACCAACAGTCGGTGCCTCAGAAGGCTGGAGTGAGGCAGGCATAACATCTATATCATCTCTGATTCCGACGATGAACATGCGATGCCTTGCCTGAGGTACGCCGAATTCATCTGCCTTGACTATAAAGTCTTTCGGGTCGGCACCATTCCGGAAAAGCCCTGGGGTTGAGAGCGAATAGAGGCGGTATTTGAGGCCGTTGTTAGTTCTTCGGATAGCCCGGATAGGACTGGAAAGGTCTTTGAGAATTTTGTGGACTACCAGCTCACCATTTACTCTGGATGAAAGCAGCCCTTTAACGTTCTCCATGACAAAGACCGGTGGGCGGTGATCAATGATAATTTTCAAGTATTCGCGATAAAGAAAATGGCGCTCGTCTTTCTCGAAGTCAGGCGAATTCATCATTCGCGAACGGCCAACGAGAGAATATGCCTGACACGGAGGCCCACCAACTAAGGCCCATTTCCCAAATCCTTTGAGTTTTGCAGCAATCAGGCGGCGCACATCTTCGTGCGTGTCACCACCCAGCGATATCCTCCGCGAAGAATCGCTGGCGTCTTTCCATTGTCGCGGGTAGAGGCCGGTAAGTTCGTCGCGGTCGATATTGCCCGCAAGATATTCATAGTATTCTTCGGGCACCCTATCGGGTGTGAAATTTCGGAAAAAATGGCGCAGAGTCAGCGTATTATGTGCATGTTCATCTCGTTCAATCGAAATGACGGAACGAAATGCAGGGCTTTTCCGGGATTTACTCAGAAGCGCGAACCCTTCACCCAACCCGCCAGGCCCTGCGAAGAGGTCAACGACCGGATAAAAACGCTTTATCCCACTCACGCCCCTCCTCCGTGCAGTGCAATCGAGCGACCGGCTGACTGGAAAGAAGCGAAAGACTGATTCACAGAGAATACCACGTCGCCCTGGCCTTTCCGTGTCTTTTGATTTTTCCTGAATCGACCAATTCTCGCAATCGAACCTTCAGCGTGTTTCTGTTTGCTGACGTTGCTTCTGCAAGTTGTGCGATATTTCGGCGTTCATGTTCACGCAGCAAAGCCAAAATCCGCACCGATAATTCAGGTAGGCTGGATTCATCATCCGATGTTGAGCTTTCCTGCTCCAGGCGCTGCATTAAATTATCTTTCTGCTTTTTAAGACAGCGCAGGAAGAAACCAATCCAAGGCACCCAGTCTGGTTTATTCCCTTTGAGTGTTGTTTGTGTGCGGCGCAGGGCTTTGTAATACAGGTCTTTGTTCTCTTCGATCACGCTTTCAAGCGAGGCATAGGGCACGTAATCATAACCTGCTCGGAGCAAAAGCAATGTGGTTAAGACGCGTGATAACCGCCCATTGCCGTCCTGAAACGGATGGATTGCGAGAAACGCAACGATAAAAACCGCGATAATCAAAAATGGATGATAAGCTTCCTCGTCGAGAGCTTTGACCGTCCATGCGACCAACTCTTCCATTTCGCGCGGTGTGTCGAACGGCGTTGTGGTCTCAAATACGATGCCGATTTCATTTCCATCAGCATCGAAAGCGACGACATGATTATCATGCGTTTTGTACGAACCTCGATGGCGCTCATCCTTGTGGCTGTGGCGCAAAAGAGTTTGATGAAGCTGGCGCAGATGATTTTCATTCAGGCGCAAATCTGCGAACGCTTCAAACACGAGATCCATAGCCTCGGCGTACCCCGCCACCTCTTGCTCGTCACGTGAGGCGAACGAAGTCTTGTCGAGATTTGTGAGAAGCGTTTCGACTTGCGCGTCGCTGAGCTTCGCGCCTTCGATGCGTGTGGAAGAGCCAACGCTCTCTACTGTGGCCACCTTCCGCAAAGCTTTCAGGCGTTCCGGGGAGAGGTTTTCAAGGGCTTGCCAACGGCCTTTAAACTCATCGATTTCAGCGATAAGCTTTACAAAGTCAGGCGTTACGGCAAGTTTTGGCTCTTTCATGGGCTTCAGATATCCGATTTCATACCCGATTATACCCAATTTTACCCGATAATCCATAAATAAATTCTGCATCCAAGGAAGCTCCTTGATCGAAATCCAACATCCGAAATGTTGGCGCGCATCCAATCGGCGAACGGTTGGTCAGGATGCATAAGGGCACGAAGGCCCCTTGCTCGTCTCCATGGTCGAAACCATGGTGCAGGTCCTCAGGCGGCATACGCCTGGTCGCGATCAAACGGCGAAATAGTTTGGACATGGTTCGGCGGCTGGTGGAGAAGTCATTCTCCAAGTCCAGCGAGTGATTGAACGGCGATACGTTCTGATGGCGCGTGAAGGCTCAATGCCAGAAATGCGCCAAGGCCGGAAGGGATGCAACGGGAAACGCGCAGCGGGTTTCCCTTGCCAAGGTCGGCGCTGGTACTACCCCAGCGCACACCTTGCGATCATCGCAAAATTCTCAACCCATGGAAAACGTAATACGAAAAGCTCTTTGTACTACCCAAAGAAAAACATTAAATCGGTTTTACATCGATCTCCGGAATTACCGAACCATCTTGCCTAACTTTGTCTAATTCAGGAATTTCCAGCCGCGCTTTGTCGAATGAAGATGCAATTTCGCGCTTTTCGAACTCGCTTTCATCCAGCCCATATTCCGCAACCACGGATTTCTCCGGCCCGCTGATTTCAGCTTGTTTTCCAGTTTCCCGGCCTCGCAGAATCTCCACACGCACGCTTTTTGGCATTCCGGACTGTATCTCACGATTCAGGTCTTCGAGTTCGTCCAATGACAAAGAATTATCTTCGTCTTCAATTCTGGCTGTTCCCGGAATGATGACATCTCGTTCGTAATCATCGACGCCCTCCAGTTCGCCATTTAAAGCCTGCTGGCGTTCTTTTGCCTCAGCGTAGCCAGACCAACTCGGCATTGTATCCGAGCGCATGACGCTCGCCCGTTGAGCCTCATCTAACGTGTTGCCATGCTCGTCTACATATTCACCGTCCTTACCAATGAGGATCAATGTTCCATCAGGCAGCTTTGATGCGTTGGCGCGAAACTCCATCAACTGCGCCTCAACTTCACTCAGCTCTTCAAGCAGACGCTCTCTCGCTTTGTCGATGGCGGCTTTCGCTTGGCCTATCAACCCCTTGGTTTCGGCATAAAGGTTTGCATATGCCGGATTGAGCAAAAGCACCTGCAGGGCCGTCAAATGGGCTTCTTCAGCCTTACGCTGCCTATCACGCTTTTCCTGTTCGCTCACCGTCTGTGGTAAAAATCGGCGCATACGACCAGCGTCCAACCCGGCTATTTCGCGTTGGAGATCGTCATGGTCTATCTGCTTGCGCAGTGACGCCTTATCAAAATCATCTTTGGAGGTCACACCCGCCTCACTTATTTTATTATTATCTCTTCTCACCCCGAAGGGCGGAACATGCTCTATTATACCGTATTCTGAGGGTTTAGCGCAAATTTTCGGGCGCTCTGGGGAGCTTGCCGCAATCCCGGTCAAGATGTGCAATCATGATGCTGGTCGGAGTGTGCTCTGGAAAGCGCTTCATGCTGTCGAGCAGCTTCGCTTTCTTGGCTTCCAGATCATCGAAATACCATTCCCATACGCAGCGCCCTTGGGCTTTGTTCTGCATATGGACGGTATGTCCAACCGTATGAAATGCGCCAACAAAGTACCAGTGTATTTGACCTTCGCTTAGTTCAAGGAATTCCGCATTTGTCGGAGGACCGCCGTCAATGCTTCCCGCCTCTTCCGCACAAGCTGTGGATAAGCCTGCAAAAATAATTGCTCCCAGCCCTGCGAGAATGCTCTGCTTTAACGAACGTATTTGTTAAAGCAGTCAATGTACTTGATATGGAAAATGTCGGAAAATCAAAAGCTGGAGTTTCTGCGAACTACGCGTCTGCAAAAGAGGAACTGCGCAATGGAATCGCACATTCAACAAAAACGTTCGTATTTGTCGAATGGAAAATGGCCTCGTTATGACGTGGATGTCTATAAAAACAGGTGGTAAACGCGTCGGATACGCCAGGGTTTCACGACCTGACCAACGGCTGGATATGCAGCTTGATGCGCTGGAACAAATGAATTGCGATATGGTTTTCACCGATCAAGGTGTGTCGGGAACGAAGCCCAGCCGCCCCGGCCTTGATAAAGCTTTGGCAGCGCTGGCGCCAGGAGATGTTATGCTGGTCTTCAAGCTCGACCGGCTGGGCCGCTCTGTCATGCATCTTTCGGATTTGCTGACGCGCTTTCAAAAAGAAGGCATTCATTTTTATTCGATGGCTGAAGGCGTGAACACGACCACTTCGGGCGGACGCATGGTATTTCATCTTTTCAGCACCATTGCCGAGTTTGAACGTGATCTTATTCAGGAACGCACGATCTGCGGCCTGGAAGCGGCCCGCGCACGAGGCAAGAGGCTTGGCCGCCCCCATGCCCTTAGCGAAGGCATGATTTTAAATGCGCACCGGTCCATCAAGCAGGACGGGGTCAGCATCACCGAAGCCGCTCGAAGATGCAAAGTCGCCCATGTGACACTGACGAGGGGGTTTAAAAGATTGGGCATAGACCTCAGTTGATTTTAATTGAAGGTTTTACGTCGTCGTTCCATCAAAGTGATGCCTCTTGCGCAGATTTTTGGTTATCGATGAGAGAGCGTCGCACAAGGTGTAAAAAAATTTGCCACCCTCCAAGACGAAGGTAACACATGAGGCAACCTGACGGGCCAAATAACTCGAACCAACTGGACAATCTTCGGAAGTTGGAGTTATCGTCCGCCATCGAATAGCTTTCTACGCCTGCTTAAGAAATTCTACCTGAGGTGCATCGTGATAGTTGGAAGTGTTCTAGTTGCTGATCGCTACATCAAAGCTGTTGCAGGAGAAGATGCTACCAAGAATTCTAAAGGAAAAATTTTTGAAGCAAATTTTAATGCCAACGATATTATTACTATTGCCTTGAAAAGTGATGCGAGCCGAACGGAACTTGAAGAAGCATATCTTGAAGCCCTACACCAACTGCGCAAGCGACATCCCGGCATAAAGGCGCTTTCAGCCGGGAGTTGTGTGAGCTTGAAATCATGTGTGACTGATGACCGCAATGTTACCGATCCCGATCTCTCCGGTTACGGGGTGATTTCCAACAACGCTATGCATGCTTCATGGGAGGGCGCAAATTTATACGCCTTATCTACTAAGGTATTTCCAGAAATAGCTGACGATATCTATGTACGTGCTGACGTTAGCTTGGCCGCTATGGGTGAATTTTATTGGCGCCTAAAAGAGAAAAAGCTCGCATCCTTCGACGAAATGCATAGATACGGGAACAAGGATCTAACTGTACTTCTCCGCAACATCACCATGTCATACGTAAAGCTGAGCGCTGACGTAAATGGGGCGTTCATTTACAATGGAAATCTTTTCGGCGGCAAAAATCACCCATTTCTATCACTCATCAGACCAAGGAGGATGGAACAATTTGTTGATGCTGAACGGAAGTATATACGCGATGATTTTCCCGGCGTATGCGTGTTTCATCGCGATTGCTACTCGGGATTAATATCTGTTGGGGCGCTGGAGCGGCGGCTATCGGAAAGCCAGGAAACCCGGAGCTTGGTTGAGCTCCCCTCATCACACGGTGTTTGGGGTATATTAGCTTATTACACGGCCCAGCTCTGCATGGCGATAATTGCCACTCATGTTCCTTCGTTAATTGTTCTCGGCGGTAGGTTAGTCAAAGACCAAGCGAATCCCGCTTGGCCAAAAAACGATATTATTGAAAAAGTGCGAACTCGACTTGCCGAAGAGATTAAAACGAAAATGCCAGATTATCCTGAATTGCATAGACCCGATGGTTTTATACAGGAGGCCGCATGTCAATGGCCTGTTCTCTACGGTGGCTTGATCTTTAGCATCAAACATGATGGAGAGATCTCCTATTTGCACAACCATCACGCTGGATAAATGAAAAAGCCTAAACAAAAGAGCGCCAAGCGCGAGAATTCGGCGCCTTCTACAGCTGATCTGCTGTCAGTTCATTCCGGTCGCTCACCTGCGACTGAAGGCAATATCCTCAGCGCCCTAGAGAAAAAGGCTAACGCGGACGCGGAAGAATCAAGTATTATTCTTGATGCGGAGGAAACCGGCGCCAGCACGTCGCGAAAAGATAAGTTGGATGACAAGGACCCGAAGAGACCTTTTGACGAGAAAAGAATTAGGCAAATATTTCGCGCTGAAGGATTGTCTGAGAAGGCCGCTGACGCTGCGCTAGCTGCAATCGCGAACGCGTCGTTCGATTCGGAGCTGCCAAAGCCCGGTAAAATTCCACTTTACACTAAACGAAAAGATCGAAGTGTAGATGCCATCACTTTTTATGATACGCATTGGAAGAAATTCGCAGATGCAGGTCTGCTCTATCGACACATGCTACGGCAACGTGATCTCAAATTATACGAAGCAATCTATAGTTACTGTAAAAACCGTGAGATCGATCCAGAAACAGTAATGCCACCTACGAAATCCCAATCTGTCGACGATGAAATAAATGCATCAGGCATCACGTCCAAAACTATAAAAAGATGGGCCCGACACATCGAACGTAAAGAAGCGAAAAATAGGGCCAATACCTCACCTATTGTCGAACCATAAACCATTATTGTGCCGTTAATAATTGTTGACGGCACAGTAATATTACCATAATAACTATACCTGCCAGCCGAAAAATCCGGCGTTCCTTCAAAAGCAGGTGGTTTCAGTGTCAAATTCCAAAGCTCTCAAGCTCGTCGCCTCCAAGACCGATCTTGCTCAAGCTGCATCCGGGCTTAATGAATTTTCCGAGCCCAAGGCTGTGCGCCTTGATGCCGATCAAATTACGATTGACCTGCGATACGAGATTCGGCCAGCGGCTGGGGATTGTGCGTACGTCAAAGCGCTAGCTGAAGACATTGAAGAGAATGGCCAAGAAACACCGATTGCGGTTGTAAAGCGAACGGATAGTCCCGGCGTCCCGTATGGGCTGGTGAGCGGCGGTCATCGACTAGCCGCATGCAGCCTTTTGAGCCGTCCCGTCCGGGCGATTGTATTTGATGATGGCGATCCGAGAGCGATGCGCCTTGCGCTAAAAGAAAATCTTTTGCGAAAGAACCTTACGCCGCTGAGCCTCTGTCTCGTGCTGCTTCGTGCTGAGCAAATATTCGGAGCGACATCATGAGAACAGCGTCGGGCCAAAAGCTTGGGATAGACAGTATCATTGGTATGCAAATTGGACGTTCAAAGCAAAGCGTACAGGGCAACAGAAAAGCAGCTGTAACGCTTTTGAAAAAACTCGACGGAGATGAGAGGTTTTTCATAGAGAATGTCGGTACGCCGTTCGACAATTGGTCCGCTATCAAGGATGCCGCTTTTAACGATGAATGGACGAAGGAAGCTCTTGAAGCTGAATTACGCCGCTTTCATGATTTAAGCGCGAAAGATAAGTCGAAATACAAGTTCCCGAAAAAGAATGCTAAAACCTCACCGAAAGGCGGTAATAAATTTTCCACCTTACTCAGCGGCGATGACCTTGAGCTTGATCCGGACACACAACACCTCATCATACTGATGATGCTTAAAGATCAGGCCAGTGAACGAGTATGGCGGCAGTTTTTTGCCATGATCAAAGCTGACATTGATATGAGTGATTTTTCCGCCGTGAATGAAAAAGACGCCCGCGACGTTAAATGGGACTTCTAATCGGGCCTCAAGCGTAGCGGCGAATACACAATCCAAACAGTGAACCGCCCCCCCTTTGGGGGGTGTCTAAGAGAGTTCACGCTCAATTCCGGGCGTGAAGACAGGAGAATTGTATGTCTAAATCCAAAACCCCGTCAGGCAGCGGCGGACTCTTACCGTTTTTTATTGTGCTGCATGTGATTACGGTATTGCTGACAGGCGGTTATACCGCAAGCACGCTCGCTGCAGACGGCTCGCTCGGTGCGGGCGACGTTGCATTAACCGCTGCCGTCATCGCCATGCTCTTTTGTGGGCTTTTCAGCCTCAGCCATTTCGGCGTGAAGCGGCTGCCAGAACTTCGCAACCAGTTATTTTCCGTCGCTCTGGCATTTTGGATAGTAGCGGCAACTGTCGTTGCTCTAATCTCCGGCACAACATCGGCGGCAATGATTGCTTCAACACGCGGTCAAGTTACCCACCAAGAACAGTTTTTAGCGAATTCCGCACGCTCATTTTCCGAGCGCGGCAACCTCATACGGCAAGTAGAAGGTTTGCAGCATGCCCTAGCAAATTGCAAAAAGACAGCATTGGACGCACGGAAAAAGGAACTTGCAACAGGTGAGATTTCCAAAACCGGCGGAGGCGATGGTCAAACAGCGCGAGAGCTAAAAGCCATTGCTGATTCCTGCGAAAGCGCCGGATCAATCATTATTAATGCGCGTTCAAAAACACAGCCGTTGTTCAAACAAGCCGATAGAATCGCGGACAGGATGCGCCGCACGATTGAAGATCCGGCGATCTCCATCCGCGAGAAAAACAAATCTCTCATTGATGGCAGCGAAGCCCTTTCGATCATTGAAGATTCGCTCGTCGCTGAGCTGTCTTTAGGATCACTCGATGCGGTTACTGATAACCTGACCCGTGATTTTGCCTATATTGGGCTAACAAATTCGGCAGTACAGTATTTGGAAACCACCTACAGGCCGATAGCGCGGCAAATTTTGAATGTCATCGACGAAGCCGCGATTACATTAGATAAGCCCTTCCCGCAATTTGAACGTAGATCCTCGCTTGAGTTGCTGACCCTTTACCCAGGCGCACTCATCGTTGCCATCAGCCTTGCTGGCGTTCTTGAAATCATTCCACTGATCATCGTTGGCTTTGTCATCCTGATAGCTTTGCAACAGCGGCGAGACGATGATGACGATGGAGATAACGATGGAAAAACCATCGTTACACTCCATACGATTCAGGGCGGCGCTCAATCGGGACGGAACGTGTGATGTTGCAGTTACTAAGGGAATTGCCTGACTGGGCTTTGGGGCTGGGGACCGGCGTAATAGCATGGTACGGCCTCGCCTACACCGTCCTTGCTGAGCGTGCCCTCGAACGCGACGTGAAAGAAAAGGCTACCCCGACTTGCCTTTCGCAACTGCAAAGCGATCAGAACAAAACAAGAGCACGGGTAAAAGAACACCGCACGGCCATTCTAACTGAGAAAAAACTTACCGCCCTCAATGCACTTCGCGGCGAACTTACCCAGCTTAAAGCCCTGAGCCTGAAACTTGAGTTGGTCGAGCAGGCAAATGATATCGTTAAAGACACTGCCATTGGCAATATGCTGAAGACCTATATGCCAATGGCACAAATTCCCTCTACTGACGAAATTGCTAAGCGCAGCGAGCAACTCGAAAAGACCATATCAGAATGGGAGAACGTCAGCATTAATCTGACTTTTCCGGAAGCATCACTGGAGCAAATACAGGCAACATGTTCTTGTGCGATAACACAAGCAATTGTCGGCGAAAAAACGAACTACGCAATCTCGCTGGCCAGCTTTCGCATTATCGCGCCAACAGAAATCTCCAACATAAAAAACTCGGTCGCTGACGTATTGAACGTCAAAGGTTGTGGTGAACAGCCGTGGGAGAGCTTCCGTGACGAGTAAATCAGACTCTATCGTCACATACGATGATGGCCGGATCGTCATCACGGCAACGGACATTCGCACACCAAAAATCTATTATCCTATTATAGAAACAAGTGGGCGGGTGCGCCGAGACGGCTTGTGGTTTGCACTCTCTTACACGGTAATCTGTGGCGTAGCACTCACCATATACCACGACCTGTTTCATCGCCAAGAAATTGCAGTGCTCGCCATCTCGATGGTAATCGCTTTGATTTCTGGTTCATCACTGAGCGCACTTCAACTGGACGCACGCGGCTTTCCACCAATGATGATTTTTGGCTCCACACGGCGAGTGCGAAAAATATTTCAGGCAATTTCACACGCTCGTTCCCACACGGCAATCGCTGGAAATCGTCCCTGCCTAAGCGACGAAATTCAAACAACGGAATAGAAAGAGTCCAGTTTATGAGTTACCGCGACAGAGAAAAACGCAAAGCCTTTTTACCGGCGCTGGCCGTGAGCATCGGCGCTGCTGTTGTGCTATTCAACACCGGCCCGATCATACGACATGGTGTGATGGACCCCATCCCCGCTTTAGCGGCAACAGTTGCTGTGATTACCGGAATGACAGCGCTTTCTGGCTTCTTTCTCTATGTCGCCAAAGTTGCTGACTGGTTAGTCGCACGCACGCCCAAAGGCCTTCATGGCAGCGCCGGATTTATCAAATCTCTAAAAGAGATCCGGCATGAACTCATTCCGCAAGGAAGCGGGCCGTATTGGGGCACCTTTAAAAAGATCGCCGTTTTTGCCGATTTCGTTTCAAATTCCATGTCCATAGGCCCAGCCGGTTCCGGCAAAGGGATCGGCACCGTGCAACCCATGATCATGGCGCTTGGCGAAGCTGGCCGGGATATGATCATTCCCGATTTCAAAGGCGAATTGCTGGCAGTTTTGGGGGGCGCGCTCAAAGCTATGGGGTTTGAAGTCCGCAACATCAATATTGGCGATGTATGGTCGGATATTTTACCGCCCTCGGATGAATTTAATTTCTTGCATTTGGTTGCCGATAACTTCTGGCGCCCTGGTGGTCTGCTGGACATCTCTGATGATGTTGAAGAACTCAACTTGCAATTATCGCCCGCGCCTAATGGTGATGCCGGAAAGGGTGAGAACAAGTTCTGGCGCTATGGCGAGCAATCATTCATTGGGTTCGGTGCTCTCACTCTTGTCATGATCGAGGGGTACAACGCGAATTTCGGTGATGTTGCTCAACTCCTGAATGATCGTGAAAAATTGATACATTATGCGCTCTGGGGTGCAGGCAGACTTGTTCTTGAAGGTGACGGCCCGCCAGAAGAGCGTCTATCAGCAATGCCGATCGAAGACTCACCCTGGATTTCAAAACATGACCCGGATGATGTTCAAAACTTCATCGAATATTATCGCGGCTTTGCTGGCCGGATTGGCGATCAATTGCTGGCCGACGACCAGCGCACGGTCGATAGTTTCCTTACCGGAGCGCAACAAACATTATCGCGCTTCAATATTACGACGCGCGCTCACAAGAAGACGCGGCGCTCGACAATTCGTTTTTCTGATCACAAGGAAGGCAAGAAAAAGGCAACCTTCATTGTAGTGGATGCGAGCCGCATCAACGCACAGAAAAAAGTCCTGGGCCTTATTCAATGGGCAGCGCTTACTGAATTGAAGCGCTGCCCAAATAAACACCGCCCCGTACATATTATCGCCGAAGAGGCCACTAACTATCCACTCCAGGACCTAGACTCCCTACTGACCTGGGGACGGTCATACGGAATCAGAATTCATCTGATTTTCCAGAGCTTGTCCGCCTTTCGTAAAGCCTACGGAAAAGAGGCGCTGAATACGCTTTTGAACGAAACGGAAATCAAACAGTTTCTTGCCGGTCAACGTGACCCTGAAACGCTTGAGGTCATTGAAAAAATCCTCGGACAAACGCCATTTGTGGGGCAGAATTTCAATGGCGTCGTGGATGATGATTACTTTGGCCTTAACGGTTTCGGCTATCAAGAAGCCGCACGGCCATTAATGACGGCAGATGAAATACGCCGGACCGACAAGACGATCCTGATTGTGCGCAACAATAAACCGTTGCTGACGGACTTACCGCCGATTGCGGCGATCCATCCATGGCGCAAAATGATTGGCATCAATCCATTTTACGGCAAGCCTTTCCTGCAAACAATCAAACTCCGCCTTCACACAAGACGCTCGCGCTTAATCGCGAAGTTACGTCACTGGGTTTCGCAGCTTGCCTTCTGGAGGTCTTGATCGATGTTTAATTTCTCAATCCTCAATGTGATCAGCTTTTTAGGCCGTCAAATCAGTGCGATCATTGCCGCCTGGCCGTTATTCGTGCTGGCCGCATTACTAATCTCGCCAATCGGGCCGCATCTGCGCTGGTCATACACCAAAAGCGCTTACAGCTATCATCAGTGCACCTATCTCGGCTCAAGAGGTTTCATCGATCCCGACCTCACGCCTGATTGCCCGATTGTCGTTATCCTTGATTCCCGGAATTGGAGACGCGGTTGATGGCAAGTGATCGCTCCATATCCGAGGCGGGCACGCATTTCGGTCAATGGCTTTCACCGGAGGCGGTTAACCGCCTGCCGAAAGTCAGGCGTTCGTTTGACCTAAACCGCGATCCTTACATCCGCGCACAAATGCTCGGCCAACCCGTTCGCCAGGAAAAATCGCGCAGTGATGCCAGCGGCGGCGGATCAACCATGGTCAAGCGCGATAAGCCTGCGCCAGCCTATGTTCCACCAAGGGAACTGCGCAGCCCCGTTGTCCGGCGGGATTTTCAAAACCGCTGGCTTGCCGAGCAACGCGATGCAGCTCTCGCCCGCACAGCCAAACAACAACCCGGACAAAATCCATCTCCCGCACCAGTAAAGGGAATGAAAGCGCCATCGCGGTGACGGCGTTAAACATGAAAGGAAAAAACCAATGAACGACGAGCCGAAAAGAGAACCGGAAGCGGTGTTTCACGACAGTGGGTTGAGGGTAAAAATATGGCGCAACACCTCAGAAAAGACGGGCCGGAATCATTTTAACGCAACCATTTCAAAATCCTACAAGGATCAGAACGGCCAATGGCAACAATCCAAATCTTTCAACAGAGATGATCTCCTACGCCTTCGTGATCTAGTTGGAAACGCATCCATGGAGATGCGCATGTTGCAGGATCAGGAGCGTCGCCTTGAGCGTGTTCAAAATCAAGAGCACGAAAACCTAAGTCAGACACGCGATGCCGTCATGGAAAAAGCTGCGCCAGACCAATCATATCGACGCGAACCGAATAATCGTGATCGAAATTCCGGAAGGCCGCGTGACCGATAAATACCTTTCGTCCGTGTACGATATATATTGACAGACGAGGAATTATAAATTATAAATGTTCCCTATTTGTTCACTACAGGGGAAACAATGATGACGAACGATTGAAACCAAGAAGGAAAGAAAACATTGCAGAAAGAAGGAAAACGTAACGGCGGTAAAAAGGGACACGAAACGGCGGGTGAAAACTCAAGTGATACAGGCTCTATCGTCACCATTGATTTTGAAAAGTACGAAAAGATTCTCGCGAAGTCCAAGGCCAGCGACGAAACAAAGCGCGAGTTGATTCAGGTGCTCTGTAAAATAATGCGGCAATTTGTTGCCCTTGGTTGGAGGATAGATTCTACGCAGTTGGCGCAAAGCGCTTGTGGAGAAGATCAAGAAAAATCTCCAAACTCTGCACTGACGGCACCTGATGGTGTAGACTGGGATAATCAAAATCTCATTGCTAATTTCCTCAGTGCCGACGTTTTTGATGAAACGGCATCGAAAGGAGTAGACTCGTGAAGGTGATGAAAGAGCTCGATTCCAAAACTGCAAGAGCGGTCATCTATTGCCGGGTGTCCAGCGCTCGGCAACGTGAAGAAGGATCGGGCCTTGAAAGCCAGGAGCATCGCTGCAGACAATACGCCATCGCGCAAGGTTATATAGTTGATGAGGTCTTCCCCGATGATGCCTCAGGTGGCGGGAATTTTATGAAGCGTCCTGGCATGGTCGCTTTATTACGGTTTCTCGACGATCACGCCTCTGAAAGTTATGTGGTTATCTTTGATGACCTCAAACGCTTTGCCCGCGACCGGGATTTTCATTTCAAATTACGGCGCGAATTGGCGGCAAGAGGCGCTCGCGTTGAATGCTTGAATTTTCGTTTTGAGGATACACCGGAAGGCGAGTTCATAGAAACAGTTGTCGCCGCACAAGGCCATCTGGAACGTCTACAAAACAGCCGTCAGGTTCGCCAAAAAATGCGCGCCTGCATTGAACAAGGCTACTACGTATTCGGCAAAATTCGCGGCTACCTATATATCGAGCGCGAAGGCGGCGGAAAAATGCTGGCACCCGATCCAGAAACTGCGCCAATCATCAGGGAAGGGCTTGAAGGTTTCGCCACAGGGCAATTCCAAACCGCCACGGAAATCAAACGATATTTCGATCAATTTCCGGAAATGTCCGGCACACAAGGTGGTGAAGGCGTTGCGCTGCAGTCAGTGTTTAATATGCTGAAAAACCCACTTTACGCAGGCCGCATAACCGTTGCGAAATACGGGCTTCATCTCCTTCCTGGCAAACATGAGCCAATCATCAATTTCGCTACTTGGCAAAAAATTCAGGAACGGCTCGACATGAAATCCATTGCGCCCGCTCGCAAAGATTTAAATCATGATTTCCCCTTGCGCGGCTTTGTTGAATGCGCAGAGTGCGCCCATCCGATGAGCGCTGCATGGTCTAAAGGTCGTAGCGCGTCTTATCCGTACTATTTTTGTTTCCAGAAAACTTGCTCCGCCTACAAAAAGTCGGTCCGTAAAGAGAAAATGGAAGCCGAATTCGAAGCGCTGCTTAAGAGCCTGCATCCTACGCCTATGCTAATTAAACTCGCTTATGAGATATTTGCTGATTTGTGGAACATGCGATTCGTCAGCGCCGAGCGTCAAACAGCTAAAGCGAACACTGAGATCGCAAAGCTGGAACAGAAGAGCTCTCAATTGATCGATCGTATCGTCGAAACCGACAATGCATCACTGCTCAAAGCCTACGAAGTTAAGCTCAAGAAAATGGAGGAACAAAAAATCGGACTGATGGAAAAAGCAGCGAAAATTGCCGGACCACATAAGACCTTTGAAGAAACTTTCCGAACCGCTATTTCGTTCCTTGCAAAGCCTTGGAATCTATGGGCTTCAGAATTGCTAGAGCATAAAAGAACCGTTCTTCGTCTCGTCTTCTCAACGCGTCTAGCCTATTGCCGAAATGAGGGTTTTCGAACCGGCGCAATCTCAGAGCCATTCAGGCTTTTAGGGACATTGGCGGGTCCTGGTTCCAGAATGGTGGAGGGGGTTGGATTCGAACCAACGTACGCTAAGCGGCCAGATTTACAGTCT